>Ga0233443_1003309_pt1 | contig 11385 bp, 6 predicted proteins | sample SI_123_September_2_FD_182784 | JGI IMG/M metagenome (GOLD analysis project Ga0233443, IMG submission 182784) | Seawater microbial communities from Saanich Inlet, British Columbia, Canada - SI_123_September2016_200_MG | ecosystem: Environmental > Aquatic > Marine > Inlet | place: Canada: British... | reverse complement strand
ATTATTACCTTCATTAGTATATATTTTATCATCATAATTTGTACCTATTACATTCTCTACATTTCTTATTGTATCTTTTTCTACTTCTTCATTACTATTTATTATTTTTACTATAGAATTATCACCTACTTTTGTATCCATATTCAAATGTATTCCTGTAGTAGACTCAGAATAATCTATTGTATCATCTCCTGTTCCACCATCTATAATGTTCTTACCTTGATTATCTGAAATATGGTCATCACCTGCACCACCAAGTAATCTATCATCACCTGCACCACCATCTATTCTATCATTACCATCTTTACCAGATATTGTATTATTTTCATTTATTGTTTTTGAAGCAGTAATTTTATCATTATAATTTGAACCAGTAATATTTTCAACGTTATATAACTTATCTTTTATTAATTCTGTTTTTTCTACTGTAGTATTATTTGATTCATATTCTTCAACTTTTATTGATTGAGTATTTCTTTCATATGACATTGTATCATTTCCAGTACCCATTTTTATTGTATCATTACCTTTACTTGAAACAACTGTATCATCACCACTTCCTGTTTCAATATTATTATCTTCATTACTCGATATTACTAAATCATCATGGTCAGAACCTATTATATTCTCTATATTTAATAATTGATCTAATTCTGCATCAACCTTATTTCTTTCTGCACATATAATTAAATCATCTTTTGTATATGATATTTTTGATATATTTGCATTTATTCCTTTAGTAGAATATGAATAATCAACAGTATCAACCCCAAAATTTCCATCTATTATATTATTTTTTTCATTTCCAGTTATATAATCATCATAATTTGTACCTATTACATTTTCTATATTTTTAAGGATTTTATTACCAATATTTGTATCTTGTACTGTTGTTTCATTCTTTAAATTAATTATTGTTTCTCTATTATTATTTGATAAATCAATAGTATCTCCACTTTTTTCTAAACCTTCTTTTCCACCATCAATAACATCATCACCTTCAAATAATGTTATGTAATCATCACCTTCGCCACCAAAAATAGTATTATCTTTACTATTTGTAGTTAAAATATCATCATAATTTGTACCTATTATATTTTCTATATTTTTTATCTTTGTTTGAATTGAATTTGTTCCATCATCATATATTGACTGCCCTATTTGTGAATTAATATTTACACTAACTTTTGCATCTTCCAATGAAGAATAGTCTAATGTATCCGAACCTTCTCCACCATCTACACTATTTGCACCAAAATTTTCAAAAATAATATCATCACCTGCTCCAGTTTCAATTTTATTTCCAATTTCTGAACCTTTTACTATATCATCACCTTCACCAGTTTTGATATTTTCCATATTAATAAATCTATCTTTTTCTTGTCCTTCTTCTTTTAATGTACCTTTTGTTTCTTTCATATCTACTTCTAAATCTTTTGTTGATTTTGAGTAATCTATTGTATCTATACCTGCTTCACCATCATATATATCTCTACCTTTTGAACCAATAACAATATCATTACCTTCTCCAAAATAAATAGTATCTGAACCGGAACCACCTTTTACTATATCATCACCTTTCCCAGTTTCAAATATATAATCTTTTGTTGAATTTTCATTAACTGTTAATTCATCATTAAATTGTGTACCTTTAAAATGTTCTATATTTTTAATTGTATCTGTTTCAAGACCTTTTTTTACTTCAAAAGTATTATTATCATTTATATCATCTACTACTATTGCTTTTTGACTATTAGTATAATCTATTGTATCTTTTCCTTCTCCACCATCTATAGTATTATTTTTACTACTATTTACTATATAATCATCACCTTCAAATGTCTCTATTACGTTTTTAAAATTACTTCCAACAACATAATCATCATATTTAGTTGTTTTAATATTTTCTATATTTTTTACACTATCTACAAAATTACCTTTTGAAACAGAATACTTTTCTAACATCCCAGTTTCTGTTTCTATCTCTGTGTTACTAAGATTTACTTCTATACCTGATTTATAATAACCATAATCAAGTGTATCAGTACCTTTCCCACCATCTATAGTATTTTGTTTAAAATTTCCTTCTATATAATCATTAAATGATGAACCTATTAAATTTTCAAAATTCAAAAATTGATCTTTTCCTTGATTTGTATCTTGAACTTCTTCTTTTAATATTGAAACTTTAATATTTGTTTGAGCTTCTGAAAAATTAATTGTATCTTCTTCTAATCCACCATCATATACATCATTACCTGTCCCAGAATAAATTTCGTCATTTCCTTTTCCACCTAATGCAACATCATTTCCACCTAATGTTTTTATTACATCATTTCCACTTAATCCTTCTATTCTATTATCTTCATTACTTCCTGTTAATTTATCATGACCAAAAATATGGTCAGTTCCTATAATATTTTCTATATTTTTTAATATATCCATACCATCACCAATAGAATAACCTGATTCTAAATCAACTTCTATTGGTGAACTTTTCATATTAGAATAATCTATTGTATCTGTACCTTCATTTCCATCTATTATATTATTCTCTTTATTACCTGAAATAAGGTCATTATATTTTGAACCTTTTATATTTTCTATTTCATAAATATAATCTTCACCTTCACCCCAAGACTTACCTTCATCTTTTCCTAATTCATTTGCTTCTTCTGTTTGTAGTTGAATGTTAATCCCATTTTTTGCTTCATCAAAATCTATTGTATCAGAACCTTCTCCACCATAAATAAAGTCATTTCCTTCATTTCCAGAAATTATATCATTCCCACTTTCCCCATATAATTCATCATCACCTTCTCGACCTCTAATTACATCTGAATAATCTCCACTTAATATTATATTGTTATCAGAGTTTCCTGTAATATCATCTTTATAGTTCGAACCTATTACATTTTCAACTCCAGTAATAGTATCATTACCTTCACCTTTTATATAACCTTCTTCTAAATTAACTTCTACACCGTCATTTGGTGTTTTTCTATCTACTCTAAAATTATCAAACGCAATAGTATCACCAAGCATTGGGTATTTTCCACCATATACCCATTCTTTTGCATATTCATATTCTAATTCATGTTCTCCACCATCAATATAATCATCACCTGCTCCTGCTCTAATAATATCATTACCTTTTCCTGATTCAATATAATCATCACCTTGATAAGTTTCTATAATATCTGTAGTTAAACCACCTGTTATTTTATTATTACCTTTTATACCAAATATTTCATTATCATTTAATGTTGTAGATAATACAAAACCTTTTTCATAAAAACCACCTTCTTCACCTTCAAATGCATTAAATTTATATGAATTTAAGTTATCAGGGTTTATTTCTTTAATATTTACCCCATACCATTTATCAAATTCTAATTCTGTTTCAATTGGTTCTTCAAAACCTGCTTCTCTTAATTCATCAGTTACTAATGAAACATTATATTTTGTAACACCCCATACATTCATTTCAAAATCTTGTTTTATATCTCTATCATATTGGAATATAATTTCAATTGTCTTATTTTCTAAGTTTTCATAAAAACCTTCTAATCTTTCATCATAAGGTATTTTTGGATCCCAATCTTTTTCCAATGGACTACGTTTTATTGACCATACTCCTTTATCTGTTTCTTCACCATTTAATATTGTTACACCATCTGGTAACCCTGAAACAACAAATTCTTTTAATTCAAATGCTGGTGGCATTGTTGGTGTTATCTCTACTATTCTTGAAACCATTGTTTCAGTAAATAAATCTTGATGATCTGCTACAATTGTTGCTGAAGCAAAATCACTTTCATATATGTAATCATATTGTAATGTTTCTTGCTCTGTTTGTTTTACTTGCTCTGCTAATGGAGTATCTTTTGGATAAGCATTTTCATACTTTGTACCACCACCACCAATAACATTTATAGTATTTTCATCAGGTTTTTCTACTTTATCTTGATAAACATGCATAAAATCTATTTCAAATTCCAACATAGGTTTTATACCTTCTGTTTGAGCAGAAGCTTTTGATAAATCATTACTAGAAAAATCTTCTACTATATTAGTTTTGTGATATGGTGGTGGCATATCATAATCTTTTGTATCAATTTTTTCTTCTACATTTACATCTGAAGTATCACCTTGTTTAGCAGATTCTGCTATTTTTAGATTAACCATTTCTTCAACCATAACATCATCTGCTTCTTTATTTCCTGCAGTATCTGTTACTTCTGATTGTTTGTCGGCTATTACAATATTATTTTTAACAATTACATTTTTATCTGTAAATACTGCATTTTCAGAAACTTTTGATATAGGTTCAAATGTTGTTGCTATTTCTTTAAACTTTACAGTTTTATCTTTTAGTTTTATTTCCATATCAGGATTTTCAAGACCAACAAGTAACATTGATATAAACCGTAGAACTTCTCCATTCTTAAATGTAACTATTACATCATTCCCTTCTATATTATATTTTTGTACATCCTCTTTAAAACTTTGTAAATCAATTTGATCACCCGGACGTATATATATTTCTGGATATTCAATGTTTTCTTTTACATTTTTTTCTTCATTTGTTTTTTGATTAACTTTCACAACATTTTCTTCATAAGATACTATTTGTTCTGTTTCTATTTTTTTATCCATTTTTTAACCTCTTGTTTTAAAAAAAAATTTATATATATATTATAATAATAATTCCACTTTTTATTTTTTACAATTCACTTTTTTCTCTTTTCAGGTATACTTATTAAAAAATCCCTATATTTAAATATCACATTAAAAAAAAAAAACATTTGTTTCTATCTTTATAATTTAATTATATTTAATTATATTTAATTATTAAAAAAGAGGTAAAAAATGTTAAAAAATTTTGTAAAATGGTTTTCTGTAATATCAGGTGTAGGTGGAATATTAGGAGCAATCCTTTTAATCAATATGTTCTTAAATAACTTAAAAACAGATACTTATAAAGAACAAATTGAAATTAACAATAAGGTTATTTTAAATGTTAAAAATAATTTTTTAGGTCAAATGGAGAATGAATTCAATTTAATTATTTCTAATAATTTAATTGAAAAACTTTCTAAAAATGAGTTTGTTAACACTAATGCCAATTTTTCTTTAAAATATTCTAAAAGAAAAATTAAAGAAAATAAACAAGGGATTGTTTCTACTGAAGACGGTGTTTTTTTATACTCCTACTTTAGATTACCTAAAACTTCAAAAATAGAAGGTTCTATACAAATTAGAACTTCTTTAGAACAATTTTCTGATAAAGTTTATGAAGAATATGGTAAAAAAATAATTTTCAATCTTAATGAAAGTTTCTTAAATAATCTTTCTTTTGATACTAAAATAAAAAACTTCCAATCTTTCCTAAATAATAAACTTTTAAGAAAAACAGAAAATATTATTCAAGAACTTAATCTTATTAAATCAACTTTTATTAGTAATGATTTATTAGAACTTGAAAAAAATGGTTTCCTAAAGAAAGACACTTTTTTCTTTACTAATTCTATATTAAAAAATCTTGAAAACAAACCTGTTGGAAATATTTTAGTATTAGAAGATACTACTGTTCAAGGTTCAACTCAATATATTGTTAATAATTTAGAAAAATTATCACAAACTATTATGATATCTGTTATGTCACTTTTGTTTGCTGGTTCTTTATTACTTTACTAATCTGGAGATCTTATGGAAAAATATAAAATATTAAAAGTCTTTTTTATTGTTTTTTTAGTATTAATTTATGGTGTTTATTCTTTCTTTGATGAATTTGTCATATTTTTTACTTCTACTTTAATGTTCAATCTTGCTATTACACTTATGTTCACTGTTGGACTTATAGTTTTATTTAGTGGTTTGATTAAAATGATTATGTTAGAAATACATTTAGAAACTATTGATCACAATTTAGATAATTTAAAAACTAAACATTTAAGTTTATCTCCTTTTTTATATCCTAAAAATATTTCTAATATTTTTACTAAGAAATTAAATCAAGATACTATAACTTTTACTGAAGAAGAAAAGTTAGAGGTTGTAGAACATCTTGAAGAATATTTTAATGAGAAACAAGTATACATTGATTTCTTTGTTGGAACTTCTTTAATGTTAGGTCTTCTAGGTACTTTTATGGGACTTCTTATCTCTATTGATAAAATGTCAGGTATTATTGATTTAATTGCTGCTATGGAAGTTATGGATATTAAAGTAGTTATTAAAAGTTTTGGTGGTCCGCTTGCTGGTATGGCAACTGGTTTTGGTTCTTCATTATTTGGTGTTATTGTTGCTATTTTATTAAATTTATTGTATTACATCTTTTCTAAATCTAAAACAAGATTTATTAATAAACTTACAATATTCTTTAACTCCAATTTACAAGAAGAACACATTGTTAATCAAATGACACAACAAATTAATATCAATCATAACCAAGAAGAATTATTAAAAGGTATTCATTCTTTACTTCAAACAAGTGTAACTCAAAATAAAGAATTAATTGAAAATAAGGTGAAATAATGGCAAAAAATACCTGTAATAAAGAATTTAATCCTTGGCCTTCTTTTGTTGATTTATTCTCTTCAGTTATCCTTGTATTAATTTTTTTCATTCTTGTTATTGTTACTTTATTAGCATATTTTATGCAATTTAAGTATAAGAAAACTGATGCTAATAAAATTGTTGTTGAAACTAAAAAAGTTGGTCAACCAATTGAAGGAAAACAAAGTAAAATTAACTTAATTCCTAAACCAGCAATACCTTCTAAAAATAAAATGAAAGATATGAAAATTGGTTTAGAAATTAGTGATGCAAAAGATAATATAAAACCTAAGAAAAAAACTAAAATACCTGATGATTACCTTTTAATATTCTTTAAGAAAAAATCAGTTGTTATACCTCAATCTGATTATGAAAATATTAAAACTTTTTTAAACAATAAACAAGGAAATGTTGAAATTGAATTGTCTATTCCTAATATTAGTAATAGAAAAATATTAAATAATAAAAAAGCAATGTTAAGAGGAATATCCATTAATAGTTATTTAACTAAAATGGTAAAATCTTCTACAATATTAACTGGGACACATTTTGAATTAACTCCAAAAATTCATTTAAAAGAAACTTTAACTGATAACCAAAAAAAATATGGTTATGTAAAAATATATGTGAAAGGAAATTAAAAAAATGTATATAAATAAAAATTATAAAAATATTCTATTATTAGGTGCTTTATCATTATCTTCTTCTTTATTTGCTAAAAATATTGAACTTGCAAATATGAATATTAAACAAAACTTTATCTCTAATAAAACTTTGGATATATTACTTTCACAGAAAGTTATTCCAAAAGAAAATATAGTTTCATTAAAAGAATTAATTCAAAAAGTTATTCCTACTAATGAAAAAATTAGAGCTCTTCGATTAGAACTTGAATCTGCTAAACTTGAATTAAAATCAGAAATGAACAACAGGTTACCATCTGTTGATGTTTCTGCAAGAACTTCATTAGCAACAACTTCTAAAGATGTTTGGAATAAACCTAACCTAGAAGCAGATAGAAGTTTAAACCCTACTGATAAAGATACTTATAATGAAGTAGGTCAATATAAATATGGTGTTTACCTTAATCTTGATTTATATAAAGGTGGTGAACTTAACATTAGAAGAAAAATGGCTTTAAATTCTGTTAAATTTACTCAAAATCAATTAGAAACACTAATTGAAAAAGAAGTTTTAAAAATTATTAATATTTATCTAGAATTAGGTTTTGTTTCTGAAAAAAAAGAAAAAGCAATTGATTCTCTAAAAACACTTGAGAAGTTTATGTTAAATGCACAAACAAAGTTTGAAGGTGGAGCTATTTCTAAAGGTGATTTAAATTCTATTAAAGCACTTTTTTATGCACAAAAAGCAATTTATATAGAACTTTCTTCTACAGAATATCAAAAAGAATCATTATATGATTTCTTGATTGGAGAAGAACTTAACCACTTAAAACCTAAAAAAATGGACATTATCTTTAAGTTTGATACTTTAGAAAATCTTTTAGAAAAACTTTCTAATAATAGTTCTATTAAAAATGAAAAAATTAAAACTCATAAAATAAAATTAGATAAAGAACTTTCCACTGCTGTTTTTAAACCTAGTGTTAAATTTGCCTTAAATTACACTGATATTGGAAGAGTTCCTACTAACTTCATTGAATCCGATGAAGATAGAAGTAAATCTTATACTGCACTATTAGAACTAAGATATTCTTTGTTTAACCAAGGAAGAGATCAAAATGCTTATAAGAAAAGAATTATTGCCATGAAACGTCAAAAAATTAATATGTCTTTTTCTAAAAAAGAACTTGAATACAACCTTAGACGTTCTTTCCTTACTATTGATTCTTTAAAAAGAAATGTTGATAATAAAGAAATACAATTAAAAAACATTATTGAAATGTTAGCTAATTTCCACGACCTTTATGAAGGTGGTAAAAACCTTGTTAAGAAAATCCTTGATGGTGAAAATAATAAATATAGAACAGAAATTAAAATAATTGAAAATAAAGAAAATTATTATAAAGAATATTATAAAGTTAAGTCTTTAACTGGTGATTTGATTCAAGAATTTGATTTAGATTTCAATTTTAATTATAATAATTCACAATACCCTATTAAGAATCCTAAACTTAATAAACTAGACCCTCTATTCATTAATACCTTTAGTAGTAAACTAAAAAAATATACTAAAGCAGTTTCTAATAAATTTGATGTTCATACAAAAAAAGGTTTAGATAAAATTAAAGAACTTAAATTAATTCAAAAATATACTGACTTATCTTCTAAACCTGCTGTTGATATGAAAATTATTGTTGATAGTAATATTCCTAAAACAAAAATTGAAATAGTTAAAGACAAAATTGAAGTTATTAAAAACACTGATTCTAAAAAATCACTTTCAAAAAAAGAAATAATTGAAGAATTAAATCTTTCAAGAAAAGAAATAAATCTTTCAAAAGAAGATATCATGAATCAACTTAAATTATTTAAATAATTATTATTTATATAATTTAAATTAAGATATCACCAACTCATTAGTGGTATCTTTTCTTTCCTATATAAATATCATCAACTTATTAAAAATCATTTTTTTTATTTTTTTTTCTATTATAATCCTTTTAAAATGGGAGTTTCAATGGAAAATATTCTCTTAGGTAACAGTTTGAAAAAAACTAATGATTTTACTCTATTTGAAGATACTAATTCTAATACTATTGAAGATGAAAACTTTATTAATTTAGAAGATTCTACTTTGAATACAAGTGATGTTTCTAATATTAAATTATTAGATAAAAATAATAAAAAGTTTAAAAAAAATTTAAAAAGAGGTGCTCTTTCCATCCTTGGTATTTCTTTCTTTTCTTTTGGTTGTATTTATTTATATGATAATTTCAATAAATATGATTTTTTGAATACCTTTAGTAATTTTAAACCATTAGAAAGTAAACTTTCTAATAAAATTACTGAGAATTTAAAAATACAAAAAAATAAAAAAATAAATATAGAAGTATCTAATGAACAAGTTTCTGTTCTTGATATTGAATGTGACTCTTTAAGTCAAAAATTAATTGCTTTTAAAAGAAAAGAAATATTTAAACATAAACCTGAAGTAAAAAAAACAATTGATAGAGTTCATGTTGTAACTAAAGGTGATACACTTTATGAAATAGGTTTAAAATATAATATACCTTATAATAAAATTATGAGATTCAACAACCTTAAAACATCCAACCTTAAAATAGGTTCAACCCTTAATATTGATAAACAAGTACAAGTCCTTGCTAAAAGTAAACCTATTGTGAAAAAAAACATTCTAGCTAAATCTAATAAAAAGTTACAGAAAATTGATTCTATTGAAAAAAAATCAATAAAAAAACTTTTTTCTAACAATAAAAAGAAAACTTTAATTGCAAAAAATGCTTCAAAAAAAATATTTACAAAAACACATAAAGTAAAAAAAGGTGATACTTTATATACTATTGCAAAACAAAATGGTTTAAATTATAAAAAACTTATGCAATATAATAATTTAAAAACTACTCATATTAATATTGGTGACAATTTACAATTCTAATTTTTAAATGAAGTAAATTTGTAAACACAGGGAATTCAAAATCCCTATTAATTATAGCAAAATACCCCCCTTAAAACCTTCATTTCATTTTAATTATCTTTGATAAATAGACTAATCCTGCAAAAATGAACTAAATAATAATAAATAGTAATTAGTTTATTTGTGAAAATCAATCACTTTAAAATCACTTTTTTTTCTTTCAATCTCATTTCCAATCTATAAATAAAGTTTTTAATATATAATAAATATAACAAAAGGAACATTATAAAAACTTAAATGAAATTTTAGAAAGAAAAGAAAATAAAAAATATTGAAGCAATTAGAAATATGGATGAATCAAAAATAGATAATATATTATTAGGTTCAAATAATAAGCAGAATACAATAATTAAAAGTATAGAACAAAATGTGATTATTGATTTTGAAACATTGGAAAGAAGGTCACAATATTTATTTAAAACTTATATGAAGAAAGATGTTAGACTTCTTAACTCATTATTAAATGAGTATTTAAACCCTCAATAGTTAAGTTTTACTTACTTTTGGTTTATTTTGTGTTATTAATCTTTTTAATATATCATTTTTTTCTATTTATAATAATATATATTTAAAAGGAGAGTTATATACAATAAGTTTCTTTTAAGTTAGTTTATGTTATTATCTTTTAAAGGATAATTAAATTGAATAAAAGAAAAATAGTTAAAGAAGTTTTAATTTTTTTTGATAATGCAAAAACAGAAATTCATAATATTTCAAAAAAAATAGATTCTGGTGGTGAAATAAGAGCAAAAAATGGAGATATATGGGAACATCTATCAATAAAAATATTTAATTTAGTTGCAAAAGAATTAAATAATGGCTTCAAAGCAGTTAAAGGTGATAATTCATTAATAAATGGACACCAAGTAGATGTTCACTGTTTTAATAATAATAATAAATTAATATTAATCCAAGAATGTAAATCTTATTTGGATTTAGCATATGCAAAAAGAACTATTTCTGATTTTGAAACAATACAAAATAGTATTGGTTATGGCATCCCTTCTATTGTTTTAGCTGGTGAAGATAGTGTAAAAAAAGAAAGTTTAGAAAATTTAAAAAAATCTGACATAATAGATGAAATATTTTATTTAGTTGATGGTAAAAGAAATTCAAAAAAACCATGGTGGAAAATAGAATTTGACAAACCTATAAATTCTATTAGTTTAGATAAATATATAGATTTTATTATAAAAATACAAT
>Ga0233443_1003307_pt1 | contig 11395 bp, 9 predicted proteins | sample SI_123_September_2_FD_182784 | JGI IMG/M metagenome (GOLD analysis project Ga0233443, IMG submission 182784) | Seawater microbial communities from Saanich Inlet, British Columbia, Canada - SI_123_September2016_200_MG | ecosystem: Environmental > Aquatic > Marine > Inlet | place: Canada: British... | reverse complement strand
AGATACGTCATCCTCGATGATACCCGCACCGAAACACGTGGGCAGCGTCCGCCCGATATGGTGATCGTGGAAGCGGCGCCGCTGATGCGATCCTCTTTCTTCCGGGGTGTGGCCATGGCAGCAGGACGTGCCAGCCCCGATATCAACGAACACAAGGTTGATGAAGTTGAGACAAGCCGCAAGGCACCGTCCATCGAAGACGCCGAAGCCAATGGCGAGTTGATCCTGATTGCGGAAGACAATCTCACCAATCAGGATGTAATCAGGCGTCAGCTCAATCTTTTGGGCTATACGGCCGAAATCGTTGATGATGGTGAATTGGGTTTTGAAGCCTGGCGCAGCGGTCGTTATGGTTTGATTTTGACGGATTGTCACATGCCAAACATGGATGGCTATGAGATGACCGAGGCTATCCGCGGAGCAGAGCAATCCACGGGCGAGCGTATTCCCATTGTTGCCATTACGGCCAACGCTTTGCAGGGCGAAGCCGACCGTTGTCTGGCTTCAGGCATGGACGATTATCTCTCGAAACCGTTAGAGATGCTGAAATTACGGCGGGCCCTGGCGAAATGGCTGCCGGATGTGGTGCATTCTGATGCCGGGCCTTCTGAAGAAGCTGTATCTGATGAAAATATTGATGTCGCACCACCTGTTCCGACATCTTCGCCCGACAATGGCAACGGGGCATCACCGGTAGACCCGCAAGCGCTGAAAAGTGTTTTTGGTGATGATGACGAAACGTTTCGCGAAATACTCGGTGATTTTGTGGACCCGGCAACGGCAAATGTGAAGGAAATCACCGACGCTGTAGAGGCCGGAGATGCTGCAGGGGTTGGATCAGCGGCTCACAAACTGAAATCCTCTTCGCGTTCTGTTGGCGCGATCCAGCTGGGAGAACTTTGTGAGCAGCTGGAAATTGCAGGAAAATCCGGGGATGCAGACACCATTGCAGATCTTGCACCGTCAATACCTGCTGTTCTTGCGGAAGTAATTGATTATATTAAAGCCCTATAGGGACTGATGAATTAATCCTGAGACAAACTGTTTCAGGCGATAAAGACAAGAGGGGATCAGAATGGCAAAAATCGACATGTCGTCGCTGAAAGTGCTTGTGATCGACGACGAAGATTTTATGCGCAAGCTGGTCGGACGCGTTTTGCATGATATTGGCGTGCGAGAAGTGGTTTTGGCTGAAAACGGGGCGCAAGGCCTCGGCAGTGTTCAGGCGCTGGGCTCACAGATCGATGTGATCATTTGTGATCTTGAGATGCCGACCATGAACGGCACAGAATTCGTCGGCAGACTGCGCAAGCTTCCGGACCAGAAAATGGCGAAAATACCCGTCGTTATCCTGACTGGACACTCAGACGAAGAACATATCGTGGGGGTTGTGGAAAAAGGGATCAATGGGTATCTGGTGAAGCCTGTTGCCAAAAAAGCACTGGAATCACGGCTTTCTAACGCCATTATGGGGCCGATGATCGATCCTGCCAAACTAAAGCGAAAGTAAACCCGCTTATTCTGAGGCGTACGCCTTTTCGCTCGTGCCCTGTCCGGGGTATGATCAAACCAAATAAACATTGATTAAAGGACCGTTGATATGCTTTTGGACGTTCGCACCTATACTTGCCGTCCCGGAACGCTGAAACAGCATCTGGAACTCTATGCTCGTCTTGGCCTGCCACCGCAGAAACGCTGTCTTGGTGCACCTTTGGCCTATATGACGACGGAAACCGGCAATCCGAACCAGTATGTGCACATCTGGGCCTATGAAAATGCAGGTGACCGGGAAGCCAAGCGAGCAGCTCTCTGGGCCGACAAGGAATGGTTGGCCTACACCGTTGAAAGCAAGAATCTGGGTGCCCTGATCAATCAGGAAAACAAGCTGATGAACCCTGTTGATTTTCTGCCCGAGCCAAAACCAGTAGAAAGCTGACAAGTTTCATCGACAATTGCTTGAAGTCTTTTTGGTATTTTGTACAAGCTGCCTGCTGTTTTATCGGTGGAATGCAACGGAAGTTTGATGTCAGACGATCCGCTTAGTGAATTATGTATCATGATAGTTGATGATCAGCGCGCCATGCGCATGATCATTCGAAGCCTGCTGAGTCAGGTCGAAATCAATAATGTTATCGAAGCCGAAGACGGGCAACAGGCACTGGATTATTTGCAGCATCCGTCCAATCAGCCGCCCGATCTGGTTATCTGTGATTTACATATGGCAAATGTGGACGGACTGGAATTTTCAAACCTTGTGCGTCGCAACAAGGTCCCGAAGCTGGCCGGCATTCCAATTCTGATCCTGACAGGTGACAGCGATACCTTCATGCATGAGGTTACCCAGCAGGCAGGTGCAACCAAGGTTCTGACCAAACCCATTTCAGCCCCCGACTTGCGCAAGGAAATCGCCGCTGCCATTGGCTTTGGCTGACACGGGTTACCTCAACTTAACCCAGTACTGAAAAACTGCTTTGGTGAATGGCTCTGCGACGGGAGAAATTCCCGAGATCAAGTGACTGGCCTGTATGGGCGAGATCAAATTGCAGTGGCTGTTGATCATGGTCGTGACCGGCTTCACAGGCTTTGATCAGGGCTGTCATCAAGGCACCGGCGACCGGCGCATTCTTGAACTGGTTGCCGCTGGTCCCACACGCCATGTAATAGCCGGGTAAATCTGACCGGTCATATATCGGAACCCAGTCTTCGCTGGCATCATACAAAGCCACTGTACCGGATGCCTGACCGGGTATACCCATTGTCGGAATACGCATAGCCATACGCATTACCTGGACGTTCCATTGTTCGCTAAATCCGGTGTTATAGTCATCCGGATCATCAACCCAGGTAAGTGCATCGCAAGCTGGCTCGGTGCTGCCAACGACAAGCCTGTTACCGGTTTCGGGTCTGCAATATCCGCCAACATCCATATCCGCGATAAACAGTCCCTGATCTTCAAGGTCCACGCCTGTCGGCCCCGGCACATAACAAACTTCCTTGCGCAAAGGGCGGTGTCGAACCGTCATGTCCTTATCGACACCTGCCAGCTTGTTGATGTAGGAAGAATGAGGTCCACCGACATTCACGACAATCGGAGCTGAAATGATGGTTCCATTCGCCAGATCAACACCATCGACCCGGCCGTTCCGTTGGCGGATTGCCTTGACCTCGGTATTGAAACGAAATGTGGCACCGTGATTTTCGGCTGCACATTGCAGATTGTGGGCCGCCAGTTGAGGATCGTTGACATAACCCGCCTCAGGGAAATACAGCGCACCATCAACCAGGGTATTGGCGGGCTCGGCAAAGCCTTCGTCTTCCGGCAGTCGCGGTGGTCCGTACAAGTGAAGATCCAGCCACGGCAATTTATCCGCCAGAATATCGGTGCTCCAGTCCTCGAACGGAATGCCGGTTTCGATCATCATGGCCCGGATGACATCGACGAATTCGTCTTTACGGCTATTGATCAGCAGACAACCTGTCTGGCGATAAGTCGCGGCACCGCGTTCATCTGCATGCTCTGTATAATCTGCCCAGTTTTTCCAGATTTGTGTCGATTCCCAAGCCATGGCAGACCCGGCCCGGGTCGAATAGAAACTGCGGATGATGGCGCTGGAAGAACTGGTTGAGCCATATCCGGCGGCAGGAAGTTTGTCCACGACGACAGGTGTCAGACCGGACTTGGCAAGCTCAAAGGCGATTGAACAGCCGATTACACCGGCACCAATGACGACCACGTCTGCCGAAGACATCAGACCTGTTCGCTGCTGTCTGGTAACGAATGATCAACGACCGTCCACTCACCAATCAGCTCACGGATGTCATCCAGAATATCATAGAGATCGGCAAACTCGCCGTCATTTTGCTTCTTTTCAATTGCAGAAGTCTCAGCGGGTATCGGGTTCGAATCGAGTTCCGGTTCCGGTTCTGGTTCTGGCGCTGGCTCTGATTCGGGATCTGGTTCTTCGACCAACTCAGGCTCAGGTTCCGGCGCGACATCAGGAGTAGGTGCCAGGCCGATATCAAGAACCGGTTTGATCGAGTCGGTATTGTTGGCAAGTTCCGCCACGGCTGCTGTAATTGTATCGACATCAGACGGATCAACTTCGGGAGCTTGAACTGATGCCGGTTCCTCAGCGATTGGCGCGGGCGGTACATCCTCGGGTACTTGCTCGACAGTCTCAGGTTCTGGTTCTGGTTCTGGTTCTGATTCCGGCTCAGGCTCAGGCTCAGGTTCCGGCTCAGGTTCCGGCTCAGGTACTGGTTCTGGATACTTCTCGAGAACTGGTTCACTGGCGGGGGCACCGGCTCCGGCGGCCATCAGCGTGGTAATACGCTCCAACATGTTCGACATAAGGTCGCGTAATTGCTTTTTGTCGCCACCTTCAAGCGTGGTCAACAAAGTCATCAGCATTGAGCGAAATTCTTCGTTCTCAAAGCTCAAGCGTTCGTTGTCGCGACGCTGAGCCCAGAGGTCGTCGACAATCGCATCGACAACTTTCACCAGACGGACGCTGTACTGGCTGGTCTCTGCCGTTTGCAGGCCAAATTTCTGTTCGGCGTCTTCCAGACGAAGGCGCAATTCATCAATACTGCTCATGGGCCTCAGGATATCCGTTTGTTGACATCAACTCCAGGTGTACATGCCTGTTTTCACGGGACAAATGTCCTGCACAGGGTATCCTGTCGCCTGAGTAATCCATTGCAACCCAAAAAAACCCGAGATAAAAATGCACCCTGGCCACGTCCTGCGCAGAACCTGTTACTGGAAATTACGATTTGTCACCGCAATTGCAATATGGATTGCTGTTATTTTTGCAGGTCACAGCAGCCTTGCAAGAACGAAAGTCCGGTTTCTACAAGTCTCGCCACCTGCAGACATCGAAGGGATAGAAGTTGAAGACGGTCAGTTTGTGATCCGGCAAGCGTCCGGTTTACGACATATCGTGACGGGCCCTCCGGGTTCCCCGGAATTTGTTTCTCATGACAGGGCAATGCAAATGCAGCCCCCTGCAGACGGTCTGCCAGACGGAGAGGTAACTATTTCGGCAGATGGCAAGATGCAGGCGTGGCTGACCGGACCATCGCGGCGGTATGACCACGGGGTGCTTGGTGATGACCTGGAGGCGACCGGGGTCAGGCTTCGAACGGATGCGGGACATGAACTGAATTATCAGCTACCAGCGGATTTCGTCTTTGAAGATCGGCGTGTACGATTTTGGGATATTGACGGAGACGGTCGTCAGGAACTGGTCGCCATCAAAAGCGGATTTGATGGCGGTGCCAGGATATCGGCTTTCACAGTTGTAGATGACCAGATCGTGCCATGGGCTGAGTCCGAGCCTATCGGGCGCGCTTATCGCTGGCTCAACCTGATATCCGCAGCGGATTTTGACGGCGATGGCAAGATAGAAGTTGCCGCCGTTATCACACCGCATCTCGGTGTTGTTTTGAAACTGTTTCGTCTTGCTGAAAATCAACTGGAGCCCGTGTATGAGGCCCATGGATTTTCCAATCACGGTATTGGCATGCGCAGTATGCAATTGGCGGCGACGGCTGATGTCAACGATGATGGTATCGTTGATTTGATTGTGCCGAATGAAAGTCGCACGGCCATCCGGATCGTAACTTTTGCAGATGGCCATTTCACAGAATTGCATCGTATCTCCCTCAAGGCGGGGATTAGTGGCAATATGATGTTACTTGAAAACCGTGGGGAAAATAAGGAAGGGGGTCTGGTTCAGGTAATCTTTCCCATGACGAATGGAAAGTTGGGCATTATTTTGATCGAAAAGACGTGACTGACGGACGCCAGGGTTCGATAATTGTGGAATATTGGAAAATTTGAACCATGTGGTTTTGCAACCGCGCATACATTTTCCGTTAAACGTATGAGAATACGGAATATTCTGTAAATGCAATCGGTAAAGGGGTGGAGATTTGCTGGAGTTTGATTGTTGAGGAATATCCTGAGCCGGATAGACACACCAGCATATATTATCGCCTTAATCGGGATTGTGTTTGCCGTTGTTGCGCATCTGGCAATCCTTGAATACGGCAAGACGAAATTTTCGCTGGATTTCGAACATAACGCGTCACAGCGTTTTGCAGCTGTTGAAAACCGGATAACCAATGAACTTGCGATCGTAAATACGCTCGTTGCCTACATCACTTTGCATACAGATTTCGACCGGCGCGACTTTGATCGGCTGATCCAGATTTCCGGCCGGGACATGAAAGACCATGCTTACCAGGCGCTGGAATGGGTGCCGCGTGTGCCGGTCAAACAAATAGATTTTTATGAAGCTGCCGCCCGTCGGGATGGATTTGTCGACTATCAATTTCGGCAGCAGTTTGCGGGCAAGAAGATGGGCCCTGTGACAAGGGAACGCAGCGAATATTTCCCCGTATTCTATATCTACCCTTATGTCGGAAATGAAGGTGCTCTGGGGTTTGACCTTGGCTCCAATCCTGCGCGTTTGAAAGCATTGGAGCAGGCCAGAGACAATAATACAAGTGTTGCCAGCGCCCGAATTAATCTTGTGCAATCGCCCAAAGATCTGGCAGGAATCCTGATTTTCTCGCCAGTATTTCGCAACAACACAGACATATCAACAGTTACCTTGCGCAGAGGGAATTTGCTTGGCTTTGCGATTGGTGTCTTCAGAATTAGCCGCATGGTCGATACCGCCCTCAATTCATCTGCAGCCAGCAAGAAAGTACGCGATCCCGCAGGCGTTGATTTCTATCTTTTTGACTCAGGGTCGGAAAACAAGCACGAGCTGATCTATCAACACAGTTCCCGGGTTCGAAAAGACAAGGCACCGAAACTGGATTACGAAGCAGCCACACAAAACATTTTCTTTAGTCAGGACCTTGTTGTTGGTGGGCGCACCTGGAAATTTGTTGCTCGTCCAACTGAAATCCGACTAGCCACGAACTGGTATACAGCAGCGGCTGGTGCCTCATTGGCGATCCTGGCGATATCACTGCTGACAGCAGTATTTTTCACCACAATATCCAGGCAAAACCAACAGGTCCGAATACTGGTCGACCAGCGCACAGGTGAATTGAAAGAAGCTTCGCAAAGGGCCTTGGTCAGTGAAGCCCGGGTCCGTGCCGTCGTCGAAACAGTTGTCGACGGCATCATTACTTTTGATGATCAGGGCGTAATCGAATCAATTAATCCGGCTGCAACAGAGATATTCGACTATGACAGAGCCAATTTGATCGGTACCCGAATGTGGGGTTTGCTGTCTCAGCCATGGTGTGATGAATATGAGGAATATCTCAGAATTTATCGAAGCGCCGGCGACATAACGATTATTGGCGCTGGCCGGGAAATTCAGGGATTGCGAAGTAGCGGGGATGAATTTCCGCTGGATATCGGTATCAACGAAATGAAAATTGCCGGTCAACGCAAATTTACCTGTGTGGTGCGGGATATCACCGAACAAAAACTGGCCGACAAAATGAAGTCAGAATTTGTCTCAACCGTCAGCCACGAATTACGCACACCGCTTACGTCGATCAAGGGGGCACTCGGGTTGGTACGGTCCGGGATCGTTGGCGAATTGCCGGAAAAACTGACAGCAATGCTGGAGATCGCCTTCAAGAACTCTGAACGCCTGGTTCTGTTGATCAACGACATTCTGAATATCGAAAAAATTGAAGCGGGTAAAATGGACTTCAACATGGTTGATCTGGACCTGGGTCAACTGGTGGAAGAAGCCACAAAGGCGCACGAGGCTTATGCTGCTGAACACAATGTCCGGATTGATCTTCTGATTCCGGATGGTCCGATGAAGGTCTTCGGCGATCATGCCCGGTTGATGCAGGTTTTGGCCAATCTGCTTTCCAATGCGGCGAAATTTTCCGGTGACAGTGATACCGTTGAAGTCCGGCTTGACCCAAAAGGGAATGCCTGGCGGGTTTCCGTTATCGATCATGGAACGGGTATACCGGAGGAGTTTCGCGACAGGATATTCCAGCGCTTCTCACAGGCAGATTCTTCCGACACACGTCAAATTGGTGGTACCGGCCTTGGCCTCAGCATTTGCCAGGCGATCATCACCAACCACGACGGCGTTATTGATTTCGCCTCCGAGCCTGGGCATGGCACGACTTTCTATTTTGAACTCCCGGCACTTTCGCCATCACCTGCCAGCGAAGACAGGGGCATCGCAAGAGACCGAATTCTTGTCTGTGAAGATGACAGGGACGTCTCCCGTATTCTGACGGCCATGTTGCACAATGACGGCTTTTCCACAGATACGGCTTTTACTGCGGCCGAAGCCAAAGGCAAATTGAAGGACCATATTTACGTCGCCATGACGCTTGATCTGGAACTGCCTGATCAGGATGGCATTTCCCTCCTGCGGGATATTCGAGCTGAGGATCATACAAAGAGTTTGCCGGTCATTGTTGTGTCCGCCAGCGCCGAGGAAAATGCTGTTTTGCAAAATGGCAACTCTGTTAATGTCGTCGACTGGATTGCCAAGCCGGTCGATACCGCCATATTAACCGCCGCAATTAATCGTGGGGTGCGCAAGGTTGCCACAGAAAAGCCCCGGGTCTTGCATGTCGAAGACGACAAGGATGTTTCGGTCATCCTGTCTGCCCTTGCGACAGATTTTTGTGATTGTGTGGCTGCAGCCTCTGTTGCGTCAGCGCGAAGTCTTCTGCAACAGCAATCCTTTGATCTGGTAATTCTGGATCTCGCCCTGCCAGACGGTTCAGGCGAAGACTTGCTGCCTCTTCTGTCGGGGCAGAGCGGCACGCCAACACCTGTTATCATCTTTTCCGCAAAAGAGACGACGCGGGAATTGGCAGAAAATGTCATGGCTGTGCTGGTAAAGTCGCAAACCACCAATGAAGATTTGCTGGCAACGGTTAGGGCCGCCATATCAGCAGGTGTGTCCGAGCAAGAAGGTTGAGCATATCAAATGACTGAGACGTCAATCGCCGTGGATATCGAAATACGCATTCGTCAGGAACTGGAGGCCGCCGGTGTCGCCTTCGAGATCATCGATTGTGATCCGGCGTTGGCTGATACCGCACAGTTTTGCGCCCACTATGGATACGATCTTGCGAACTCGGCCAATGCTATCCTTGTACGCTCGAAGACCGGTGAGGAGAAATTCGCTTTGTGTATCGTGTTGGCAAATTGTCGACTGGATGTGAACAAGGTTGTCAGAAAGAAACTGGGCGCTCGCAAGGCCAGTTTTGCCGGAGCAGAAGAAACCCTTTTGCATACCGGCATGGAAATTGGCGGCGTCACACCCATCGCCTTGCCGGATGGCCTGGCTGTCTGGGTTGATGCAAGGGTGATGGAATTTGATCGTGTCATCCTCGGCGGCGGCACTCGTGCCAGCAAGGTGATCGTTGACCCAGCTTATTTTCAGAGCCTCCGGAACTGTGAGATCGTCGCGGACCTGGCAAAACTTATCCCGGACGATCCTTCACAAATCTGATCTGGTGAACGTTTTTGGTGCCTCGGCATCTTTTCCCATCAACGCTAGAGCTTGACGTTTACGTAAACGTTAACTACATAACTTATCAGCACACATTTCATCCATGGGGGGAAAATGCCTGATCTTGTTATCCCGGCAACCGACGGTTTTTCGCTGGCGGCGACACACTTTCCGCCAGACCCTGCGGCTCGATTACAGCGTACTGTGGTGATCAATGCCGCCCTTGGTGTTCCACGACAATACTACCGTGCCTTTGCCGGTTTTCTCGCGGACAGGGGTTTTGATGTTGTGACCTATGACGTGCGGGGAAATGGTGGTTCCCGACCTGCAAGTCTGAAAGGGTTTTCGGCCCGCATGAGCGATTGGGCCTGTCTGGATACACCCGGCGTTCTAGCCTGGGCGAGCGAACAATGGCCCGACAACAAACTTCTGGCGATCGGGCATTCCAGCGGTGGCCAAACTATGGGACTGGTGCCCAATATCGATTTGATTGACGGGTTTATGGCAGTTGCTGCCATAGGCGGCCATCATGGACACTGGCACGGACTGAAATATCTGCACAAACGAATAATCCTGCGCTTTATGTGGATGGTATTGATGCCGGGCCTGACACATTTGATGGGGCATTATCCCGGCAAACGCCTGGGACTGGCTGACCTGCCGCGGAATGTCGCCCTGCAATGGTCGCTGTGGTGCAAACACCCGGAATATCTGTTCGGGGATCCAAGCCTTGATTTCAGCGGTTATGCCAGCTACGACGCGCCAATTCTGGCCTTCAGTTTCAAGGACGATACCTACGTCTCTTCGGATTATCATCAGAGTGTCATCGGGCGATTTGAAAAGGCGGATATCACCTGGCGAAACCTGGCACCTGCAGATGCCGGATTGAACAGCATTGGCCATTTCGGTTTTTTCAAGGAACCCTTGCGTGACAATCTATGGGTGGAAGCGGCGGACTGGCTGGAAGGTGTTTAGCCTAAGCCGTTTCCGCGACAGGCAATGGAAGTTCGAACCAGAAGGTTGAACCCTCTCCGACCACACTTTCAACACCCATGCGGCCAGCCATGGCCTCGACAATTTTTCGGGCAATCGACAAGCCGATACCGGATCCCTTGATATTGCCCTTTTCCATTTCCAGCCGGTTAAAGGGTTCAAACAATTCGTCATATCTTTCGGGCGGGATGCCTTCGCCAGTGTCCGATACAGAGATGCGAATGGCCTGCGGGACTTCCTGAACCTTGACGGAAATATGCCCACCGTCGTGATTATATTTGACAGCATTGGTCAGTAAATTCAGCAAGACCTGCTTCGCCCTTGTGGCGTCCGCCCAGACAACAGGCGAGGGGGCAGGCACCTCAATATCAGATGTCAGGTGATGTTCTTTTGCTTCGATGTCGATCAGGCCAACACAGTTCTTCACCATCGCATCTACACTGACGCTCTCCGGGTTCAATTCGATATGGCCGCTTTCCATGCGTGCCAGATCCAGTACCTGGTCAGTGATCTCGGTCATGTGCTTTCCGGCAGACGAAATATACTCGACCGACTCTCGCTGCATGTCAGTCGTATTGTCGTCAAAAGTCTGGTTCAAAACTTCGCAAAAACCCACGACGGAATTCAGCGGATTACGCAATTCGTGGTTCAGGGCCGCCAGGAATTCCGATTTGGAGTTATTCGCCTTGACTGCCGCTGCACGGGACGCTTCGGCTTCAATGGCGAGCTGCTCTGCCTGCTGATGCAGCAGGTGATTGACCCGCAAGTTTCTGTCACTGACCATGCCCACATGATGGCCGACAATGTTGATCACGATGACAGAACTGATGGCGGCTGTGATTTCGGGTCTGGTGGCCTCGTGCACATAAATGACTTCGTAAACCATAAAGCCTGACAGCAGCACGCCGATGCCGACCACATAAATCATCCTG
>Ga0233443_1003287_pt1 | contig 11443 bp, 13 predicted proteins | sample SI_123_September_2_FD_182784 | JGI IMG/M metagenome (GOLD analysis project Ga0233443, IMG submission 182784) | Seawater microbial communities from Saanich Inlet, British Columbia, Canada - SI_123_September2016_200_MG | ecosystem: Environmental > Aquatic > Marine > Inlet | place: Canada: British... | reverse complement strand
CTCTCCTAACGGTGTGGATAAGGCCTTGCCAAGTAATTGCTGCATATTTTGAGACTTTCTTTGGTCGGAGAATCTCAAAGTATGAATCACTTCAGGGCTTTATCCTATTAAGTCGGGTACTGTGGCCCTGGCTACCAAATTCAATAGCCAGCTTGATGAAAGTCTGAACATCGCCGTTGGTAAATCGATGCTGATGCTGGACAGCAAACGCGCCAATGTGCGGACGAAGGAAACAACCTGGGGCAACCTGATCGCAGACGCATTACGGTCTGAAACCGGAGCTGACATCGGCTTTGCCAATGGCGGCGGGATCCGCGGCGACCGGACCTATGATGCCGGTACCACGATCACCCGCAAGGATGTTCTGACCGAATTGCCCTTTGGCAATGTGACCGTCATCCTGGGTTTAACCGGTGCTGACCTTCAGGCCGCCCTGGAAAACGGCGTCAGTCGTGTCGAAGACGTCGCGGGCCGCTTTCCGCAAGTCTCTGGTCTGACCTTCAGCTTTGATCGCAAAATGAAAGCTGGCAGCCGCGTCAGTAATGTTATGGTTGGTGCTCAGGCTCTGGATGTTGCCAAGGTCTACAAGGTTGCAACCAATGACTACATCGCTGGTGGCGGTGACGGGTACAAGGCCCTGAAAAAAGGCAAGATGTTGATCGACAAGTCAGCCGCAACACACATGGCGACCATGGTCATGAACTATATTTCCGCCAAGGGAACGGGTTCTGCCAAAGTGAGCGGTCGCATTACCGAGAAGTAATATCACTCATCAATGGGGCAGCGCCTGAAAGGGCGCTGCCCTTTTTTGTTTTAGCTCAATCGAAGACCATCAAAGGGCGAACTTCCACGGCGCCGTAGGCGGCGGTCGGAATTCGGGCTGCATACCCCAAGGCTTCGTCCATATCTGCACATTCCAACAGGTAATAGCCGCCAAGAAAGGGCAGGGTGTCGACCGCTGGCCCGTCAGTGATGTTCGTTTTACCGTCGGCGACACGGGCTGTTTTGGCCTGGTCCGGATTTTCGATGGCACTGCCGCTGAGCATAATTCCCTTGCTCTCAAACTCTTCTGACAGGGCAAAGTAGGCACCCATCATTTCACCATGTTCCGGCGTGCCTGGTTCCGGTCCCTTATCCGGGTAGGCATAAATCATCAATAAAAATTGCATCCCTGGCTCCCCTAGGGCGATTCCGGTTTAAACGGAATCGCTTCTGCTTAGTTTGTTGGCGCATACATTTGGTTCGAGGCAACGCTGCGTTTCCGTGAAACCCGGAAACGCTCTAGCAGTTGCAGATATATTATCGATGTAAATCAAAAACCTGGTTCGTCAATTGCGCTGTAACGGGGAATTGATCGAACATAAAAAAAGGGCGAAGACCCGAAGGACCCCGCCCGATTTTTTCTTATGAAAACGAACCTAGAACAAGTTCTGGGCAGCAATCATGGAAAACAGCATCGGGAACGACAGCAAAGTGTTCGTACGCGAGAACAACATGGCTGTACGGGCTGATGCGGCTTTGACGTCAGGTTCTGCGTCAACAATGCCCAGGGCACGTTTCTGGTTGGGCCAGATAACCATCCAGACGTTGAACCACATGATAACACCCATCCACATGCCAATGCCGATGAAGGTATTCTTGGGAACACCATCTTGCAGGCCAAGGGTCAGTGCGCTCATCAGATAGCCGCTCATGTAAGCGAGCAACAGGCCAAAGATGATGGTGCCCATGGCGCCCCAGCGGAACCACCACAAGGCGGCTGGTGCGATAACTTTACCAATTGCGGGTTTCTGGTCATCCGGAATATTTGGCATATTCGGGATTTGGACAAAATTGAAGTACCAGAGGAGGCCGATCCACATAACGCCACAGACCACGTGCAGCCAGCGAACGAAAAATATGCCAAATTCTGGCGCAGCATAACCCTGGGTTTGCATATAGATAACGAACATAACAACCGTCAACACAAGGCCGGCGATAACCGTCTTCTGGAGCGATGAAAGAATTCCTGCCACTGTCTTTTCCCTTCGTCAATCAATAGATATGACTTGATAGCGGACCCTGATTATGGACCCACTTGATACATTTATTTTGCCGGATCGCTTTGCAACGATATACCCGACTCTGTAGATATGGTTTGTGAAACTAAGAGCTTTGCCGTTAAATGTGAAGTCTAAATTAGAAAGATTCTCAAATTAACGGTTTCGCTGCAACGCCCTTCTAACCCCCCATATCTAGCGTATAGGGTTATAATACACCACATTATGATGAAAAGCGACGATTTTACGTATTGTGCCCGTTTGGCTCGTGAGCGAGATTATGGGCGTTATCTAGCAGCTTTGGCGGCAAGGGGAAGCGACAGGGCTGCCTTGTTGGTGCTGCTGGCATTCAATGACGAGTTGGGAAAAATCAGGGAAGTTGTCTCTGAACCAGCTTTGGGAGATATTCGCCTGGCCTGGTGGCGCGATATATTGGCCGGGGAGGGGGCAAATCCGGAAGGTAGTCACCCTGTGGCCCGGGCCCTTATGGATGTACGCCGTCACCAAAATCTGGATGAGACGGCACTACAGGCGATGATAGATGGCCGAACGCGCGATATGGATCCGGCAGCCTTTGATTCTGTTGAGGAACTGGAAAAGTACGGCCAGGATACGGCGGGCGCTCTCGCCCTTGCCTCACTCCAGGTTCTGAAGGTTACAGATGATACCAGCACCATTGCTGCTACTGACATTGCAAAGGCCTGGGCGCTTTTGGGGGTTTTGCGTGCTTTGCCATATCACGAACGGGCCGGGCGGCGGGTTCTGACAAAACGTGTCGTGTTCGGTGATATTCTGGATCGTGCGGATGACTTGCTGATCTCGGCCCGGGGCCGGATGCGCGGCGTGTCTCGTCGAGCGTTTCCCACACTGCTAATGGCCCGCCTTTGTGACGATTATCTGAAAAGATTCAGGGCAGCGAACGGCAATCCCTATAAAACCAGCCTGGAATTTGCCCCGTTGACGCCCATATGGCGAGTTTTATCCGGACGGCTGACCGGGCGCTATTAGGACGCTAATTTCGGGCTGTTCACCAATGTTGTCGCGCCCCACTGGCCACTTGTATGCGCGTCATCTATCAATTCCAGAATCAGGGTGCGGACAGTCTCGAACGCAAATGTCGCGGGTCGATCGGCCATTTCACACATGCACAGGGTTCGGGATAATTCTGGCTCAATGATGTGACGAAAATGCAGGAAACCGTTTTCCAGTTGCTCATGCATGATTAAATTGGTGCCGACTGTACAGCCAAGGCCGGCCAACAACGAACCGGTGATGGCATATATTGAGTTCAATTGAAGCCTGGCTTTGGCCTCGAGCTTTTTCATGGTGCCAACATCGTCAAACAACGCCCGCGTCGATGGCCCCTGACGTAACAGAATAATGGGTAGTTCAATCATCTCGTCGAAGCTGATGGGATCATCCGTATCGCCAATTATTTCAGGCAATCCCACACAGATCAGTTTTTCCTCCAGAACGGGCAGGATTTTGAGCAGAGGATCTGCCGGGGGATTAAAAACCAGGGCCAGATCGACATCTGCCGACGTCAAATGCGTCAGCGTAGGTCCGGAAAGGCTTTCCGTCAGTGAGAGTTGTAATTCCGGGTAACTTTCCAGCACCTTTTTCATCAAAGGAACGCCAATGGCGCGGACAGCAGAATGGGCCAATCCAGCAGAAATTTCACCCGTCACCTCACCACCGGATTCCCGGATATCCCTTTCTGCGGCTGAAACAGCCTTGAGGATGGATCGGGCATGAACATATAGCCTTTCACCCGCTGCCGTGGGCTGCATACCCCTGGGTTTGCGGTAGAACAGTTTCGATGACAGGCCTGATTCGAGGTTCGCCAGGCTGTGGCTAAGGGCAGATACCGCAACGCGGGCCTGGCTGGCGGCGCCAGACAAAGTGCCTTGTTCATAAATGGCGGTGAAATATCGCAGTTGACGAAAATCCATAGCTTTCTCATTTTTAGAAAGATGCGTTAAAAACTTTATAATTTTCAGATGCTAACTGCAACGCTATCCTTTTGTCCATTGTTCAGGAATATTCAGGATCGCAGGCATTTATGGATCAGGCATTCAAACCCCTCGACGGCATTCGTGTTGTTGAAATGAGCCATATGATCATGGGGCCATCCTGTGGCATGTTCCTGGCTTTTCTGGGGGCACAAGTGATTAAGGTGGAACCACCGGGCGGAGATAAAACCCGCGACCTGGGTGGCATGGGGCGACCCTTTCACCCGCTGTTCAATCGTGGCAAGCAATCCGTGCAACTGGACCTGAAAACAACTGCGGGGATGTCGGCACTGGAAAAACTGCTGGCCACTGCTGACGTCTTTGTCGAGAATTTCCGTGATGTTTCGCTGGCTAAAATGGGGGCCGACCCAAAGAGATTGCAGGCGAAATATCCTGAGCTGATTATCGCATCACACAAGGGTTTTCTCAGTGGCCCTTACGAGGATCGCACGGCCCTGGACGAAGTCGTACAGATGATGACCGGTCTCGCATACATGACCGGGCCAACAGGCAGGCCTTTGCGGGTTGGCGCCTCGGCCACTGATATCATGGGTGGATTGTCCGGGGCCATGGTCGTCATCGCGGCATTACTTGAACGCAAGCAAACGGGGAAGGGACACATCATCCGCGTGGGTCTGTTTGAAAACTGCCTGATGATGGTGGCTCAACATATGGTCCAGTATGAACTGGAAGGCGTGAACCCGCCGCCCATGCCGGAACGGACATTTTCCTGGCCCGTCTACGATATCTTCATGACCGCCGATGCAAAACAGATTTTTGTGGGTGCTGTCACGGAAAGCCAGTGGACGACGTTATGCACTTTGCTGGAGCTAAATGAATTCCTCGCAGACGAAAATCTGCAAACCCGGCCCCAACAAATTGAGGCACGGGACAGAACAATTCCGGTTGTCGCCAAGGCAATCCTTGAACGCAACGCGGCGGAATTATTTCAATCCTTTGAAGAACGTGGCATTCCTTTTTCACCTATCGCCAAGCCGTCTGATATGTTTCAGGACCCCCATGTCTTGCGACCGGGTGGTCTGGTGACCACAACCATTGCGGATGGGGGAGAGTTTCGTGCACCGTCGCTGCCGTTTGAGGTTGATGGCAGCATGGTTGGCGGGGATACGGAATTGAGATCTATTGGCCAGGATACAGAGAATATCCTTTCGGCACTCGGCCTGGATGCAACGGAAATAGCTGCAGCACGCGGGGGGCAAGACGGATAATCTGCAGCAAGTTTGAAGACGCGTTTATTGTTTAATTTTTAGCCAAAACAAACTTAGCCAACACCTACAGGGAGACTAACATGAAAAAGATCACGACAGCTTTACTGGGCCTGACAGCAGTTGCCACCATGGCATCAGTTGCATCCACCGCAACGGCTGCAACAGCCATGCGCTGCAGTCACCAGTTACCGCCAGGGCATCACATTGCCAAGGTCATTGATCGCTGGGCCGCCGAGATCGAAAGCCAGTCTGGCGGTGATATTGATGTTCAGGTGTTTGGTGCCAACAGCCTTGTCGGTGCGAAAAAGAACATCGTTTCTGTCGCCAAGGGCGATATTGATTGCGGCTTCTCAGTGAATTTTCAGTGGGGCAAAACCCTGCCGATGATGAACGTCACCCTGGCACCGTTTGCTTTTGGCGACATCAACCTTTGGCGCAAATGGCCAGGCACAAAGTCAGCCGCTTTCCTGAACAAAAAACTGTTGGAAAAGGGTGTTCATAATGCGGTCTGGTTGTTCACAACCAACAGTTCCGTCTTTAGCTCCAAGGGCAAGGCACTGATCAAACCGGCCGACTTCAAAGGCCTCAAAATTCGCGGCCTGGCTCCAGCCTTCAATAAATCCTTGCAAGCTTTGGGGGCGGCACCGTCGTCCATGTCAGGCTCTAAAGTCTATCCCGCTTTGGCAACAGGTGTCATTGATGCAGGTTTGACGGATGTTGCGGCGGCAGTCTCGCGCAAATATTACGAAGTCCAGGATCACTTTACCGTTGTGCCGTTAATCAGCGTTTACTTCCACGGCTACGTTAATCCGAAATGGTACAACGACCTGTCCGCCAAATCGAAAGCGGCTGTCGACAGTGCAGGTAACAAGGCAGCCGGCTGGGCCATTGATGCCTCGGTTGCCGCATCCTCTGCGGCCCCCGACCAGTTGCGGGCCAAAGGTGCAAAGGTTCATATCGCTTCGGCTGCTGAAATCAAGGTACTGGAAGATATTATGCGTCCAGCTTTTGATGCCAGCTTCGCCGGTGATGATGCGGATACGAACAAGTTGCTAAAACTGCTGGCCGCTGAATAAGCGATCCATCGCATGACGTCAGAAAAGACAGAAGAGGAGGCCTCTATGGCCTCCTCTAATCTGTTGTCGCGCCTGGTTATCGGTCTTGCGCGTCTTTGCGGGATGATCAGTGCCTTGCTGATTATTCTCGTTCTGGCCGTTGTCAGTTATGCGGTAATTCAACGATATGTTTTGCAAACACCCTTGCTTTGGGGGGATGAATTTATTGGCTATGTTCTGGTTTCAATCATCATGTTTGGCACCGCTGAGGCCTTGCGAAAAAATGATCATATTTCCATCGACTTGCTAACATCCCGGGCGAAACCACATCATCAACGCTTTGTTCGAATCTGGGGTGATACGGCTGTCTTCCTGTTCGCGGCCATGCTCGGCTGGAGCACCTGGACAACAATTGTCTTCGCTTATGGCTTTGGTGAATATTCCATGGGCTATATCGAAATTCCGACCTGGATACCACAGGTTCCCATGCTGCTGGGTACGGTCTTGCTGGCCCTGGTGGCCCTGACGCGGATCTTCGGAAATCTGGCCACGAGGTCCTCAGAGTGATTGTCTTTTTGATCTTTGCGGGGCTGATATTATTACTGCTGACCGGCATGCCGATTTTTGCGGCTTTGGGTTTGATGGCGACATCGATTCTCTTGCTGGCTGAAGGCAGTATTTCCAGCATGGCGGATACGGTCTACGCCCATCTCGACAAACCTGTTTTAACAACGATCCCACTATTTGTTTTTATGGCCCAGGTCATGATCCGGGCCAAGGTCATTGATGACCTCTATGAAATGGCTCACACAGTTGTCGGTCATATTCGCGGGGGACTTGGTGTGGCGACAGTCATGTCCTGCACTATTTTCGCGGCGATCTCCGGCTCATCCGTTGCCACCGCTCTCAGCATCGGCTCCAGCGCCATCCCGCAAATGAAACGCTTTGGCTATGCCGAACGAGACGCTCTGGGCGTTATTGCTGCGGGGGGCACATTGGGTATTCTTATTCCCCCGTCAGGCCCCATGATCCTTTATGCCATCGTCTCGGAAGTCTCAATTGGCGCTTTGTTCCTGGCAGGGATAATTCCGGGTCTTTTGATGGCCTTGATGTTTTCGATTTATTGCGTCGCGCAGGCAACCTGGCGCAAGGATATGAATGCGCCGGCCTGGGCAGGCTGGCGCGAAGTCTCAAGTGCATTCAAGCGATCAGTATGGGCCGTAATGGCGCCACCAGTGGTGATGGGCGGTATCTATTTTGGTGTTTTTACCGCTAGTGAAGCGGCGGCAGCCGGGTCCGTATATGCGATGTTGGTGGCCCGATTTGTCTATAAAAAACTTTCCTTGAAAGATCTCTATGACAGCGCCTACAGCACCATGCAAACTTCCATGATGGTTTTTATGATTATCGCTGGTGCCGGTCTTTTTGGTCATGCCATTACAATCATCCGGTTGCCAGTGGGCGTGACCGAGGCCGTGACCCAGATGGGGCTTGGACAAATGGAATTTATTCTTGTGGTCATGGCGATGATATTTGTCATGGGCATGTTTCTGGAATCCATAGCCATCATTCTGATCACAACACCCATCCTGATGCCGACACTGGTTCAGCTTGGGATCGATCCGGTCTGGTACGGCATATTGCTGATGATCAACCTTGAGCTGGCCATGATCACACCGCCGGTCGGGATGAATTTGTTTGTCATAAAAGGCATAACGGATGCGCCCTTGTCGGAGGTTGTGAAAGGGGCATCGCCCTTTGTCATGTTGTTGATTGTGGCTCTGGCGGTCCTGGCTATTTTCCCGCAACTGGCTTTGTGGCTTCCCCATACGGCCGGTTTTGGTTTGTAGCCAGCCAAACGATTTTACAAAGCCGTTGTCGGTCCAACCGCTGTTACCAGAAAATCCACAAAAACCCTGACTTTGGCAGATAGGTGCGCCCTGTGAGGATAGACGGCATAAAGGCCAATCGGTGGGTTTTCGAAATCAACCAGGATCGGAACCAACTGACCACTTTCAACTTCACGGTGGCAGATGAAACCAGGCAGACGCGTGATTCCAACGCCATTGACGGCCAGGGGAAGTTCAAGTTCAGAAGTGTTACAGATTATTCTGGGTTCAATATCGACGCTTATGGTCGAGTTTTCCGGTCCCACAAAACGCCACTGTTTCGTGGGCGTGTTGGTCCAGCAGATGCAAGTATGCTCGCTTAATTCCGCCGGGGTTTGCGGTGTGCCGTGACGTTCAAGATATTCAGGTGACGCCACGGTCATCAATCTGGAGTTCGCTAATTTCCTGGCGATCAAACTGGATTCCTTGAGATTACCAGCCCTGATAACAACGTCATATCCTTCGGCAACAACATCAACAAATCTGTCACTTAGTTCAGCGTTTAAAGTGATGTCTGGATAGGTATTCAGAAATTCTGGCAGAGATTTGTCGAGGTAAGAGCGACCAAAACTTACCGGCATACTAATCTTTAGCTGCCCCTGCGGGTTCTGGTGCGATGCTGCCAAATCACCCTCAGCATCCACTGCTTCGGCGACAATTTGCCGGCAACGCTCATAGTAGGCGCGGCCTGTGTCGGTCGGGACCACCGATCTTGTTGTGCGGTTCAACAGACGGATTTTGAGACGGGCTTCCAGTCTGCTGACTTCTTTGCTGACAAAGGAGACGGAGCGCCCAAGGCGCTTGGCTGCGGCGGAAAACCCACCCGCTTCGACAACAGTTGTGAAAACAATGATGCCGTCCAGCAAATCAACATTATCAGCCATATGGAAATAATAACTTTCTAATTTCGCCACTTATTAAAAATTGGAAAGAATATATCTATTATCCAGAGCGAAGGCAAATCAAAACAAATTCAAATTTCGGGAGATTGAAATGAACTTACTGGCCATCAACAGCAGCATCAGCGGCGACAATTTAGTATCAAACAAATTGGTTGAGCACTTTGTCGAAGGCTTTGAAACAAGGTTTGGTAAAGAGGGTAGTGTCCGCCGTGACGTCGCCAACAACCCACCGCCACATATTGATCAGACATATGTCGGTGCGACCTTTACGCCGGTTGAGCAACTGAGTGATGAACAGGTGACAATATTGAAATTGTCCGATCAATTGATCTCGGAAGCCAAAAACGCAGACATCATTGTGATTGGCGCCGCCATGTACAATTTTTCGATTTCATCCAACCTCAAAGCCTGGGTAGATCACATACTGCGGGCCGGACATACATTCAGTTACACGGAAAATGGCCCCCAGGGGCATCTGACAGGCAAGAAAGTCTATGTCCTGACAGCAAGAGGCGGTGATTACAGTGAAGGCGGTTTCATGCACGCCATGGACCATCAAGAGCCTTATTTGCGCACGGCCCTTGGTATGGTTGGGTTGACCGACGTCACTTTCGTTCACGCCCAGGGCCTGGCTATGGGGGATGAGGTCCGCGGGCAGGCAATCAACGGTGCTTTGGCAACCATCGACACAGAGATAGCAGCCTTGCCTGTCCGCACCGATTCAGTCGCAGCTTGATCAAGAGGACAGGGGATGCTTGATATTGTCAAAATAGATCATGTCGGAATTCGGGTCAGTGATCGAGATGAAGCGCTAAAGTTCTACGGGCTTTTAGGGTACGAACTGATGGCGGATGGTGGTTTTGACCACGGGCATCCCCTGATCTTGCAACACAGCTGTGGCATTGTGTTGAATCTGCTGGGCCAGGTTTCAGCGAAGGCTGGTGAAAACGTATTGATGGATGCAGATGACAAATACCCCGGTTACACGCATATGGCGTTACATGTGTCGTCTGTAGAAGCGGCTGAAAAAATGTTCGAAGAAAACGGCGTCTCAATTACAGGACGGCACCAGTTCAAGGGTATCACTACTATCTTTGTACGTGACCCGGACCGCAATGTTGTGGAGATTGTTGAACATACTGGTCCTGATTTTTTCAGCGAGAAAGTGGATCAGGAAACCAGATTGGCTTGACCCAAAATCATCCTTGATCCGACATTATCCTGCGGCTATGGGGAAAGATAATTGTCGCCTCTGTTCCAACATCTGGTTCGCTGTTGAGCTCAAGTTTTCCGCCATGAAGTTCGGCCAGGGATTTGACCAGAGGAAGCCCCAAACCTGTTCCCTCGTGTCTGCGATCCAGATCGCCATCCAGTTGACCAAATGTTGACAGAGCGTGAGGTATGTCGCTCTCTTTCATGCCTATACCGGTATCCTTGATTGAAAGCTCGATATCACTGCCATGTGTTGCTGTGACATTTACGCTTACTGATCCTTCCGGCAGCGTGAATTTCACAGCGTTCGATAAAAGATTGAGCAGGATTTGCAGGATCATTCGCTTGTCACCACGCAAATGAACGCTGTCATGTTCGGATGTGAGACCGATATTGATTTTTCCTTCTCGCGCCCGATCACTAACAAGTAACAATGCCTGATCAATCAGTTGATCCAGATCCAGGTCTTCTTCTTCGACATCAGCCTTGCCCGCTTCCAATTTGGAAAGATCAAGAATGTCATTGATCAGGCTCAGCAAGTGCTCTCCTGACTGGCTGACGGCGTCGATATATTCACTTTGTTCTTCAGATAGCGGCCCCTTAATGCCAATTTGCAGTGCTTCGGAAAACCCCAGAATTGCATTTAAAGGCGTGCGTAATTCATGGCTCATATTGGCCAGAAATTCCGATTTTGCTCGACTGGCGTACAAGGCTTCTTCCATAGCCAACTTGATTTGACGATCAGCATTTTTACGTTCAGAAATATCATGCAACATGACTGTGTATAGCGTGTCATTACCCAACTTTAATCTCGACACAGAGGCTTCCGCCGGAAATTCCGAGCCATCTTTTCTCAGGCCACTGATCTCACTTCGTTTGCCCATGCGTCGACTTTCTTCTCCGCTCGTTTCAAATTCGCGAAGATGTTGACCGTGCACCTGCCGGAATCTGTTTGGTATCAACAAATCAAGTGGTTTTCCCCACAGTACCCGACTCTTTTCATAACACCAACTCTATCAACGGTTTCCGAGGAATGTTTGGTTTGAATAAAGCCATCATATAGTCGCGGATTTCCAATTCAGACATTTTGACCATGGCTTTTCTG
>Ga0233443_1003284_pt1 | contig 11448 bp, 10 predicted proteins | sample SI_123_September_2_FD_182784 | JGI IMG/M metagenome (GOLD analysis project Ga0233443, IMG submission 182784) | Seawater microbial communities from Saanich Inlet, British Columbia, Canada - SI_123_September2016_200_MG | ecosystem: Environmental > Aquatic > Marine > Inlet | place: Canada: British... | reverse complement strand
GATTAAATTATTAAGTGAGCTTTTTGTTTATTTTATATTCACTTAATTATTAAAATAAAATATGATAGTAGAAATGTTTCTCTAGCCTTTAGGGACGTCGGTTCAAATCCGTCTAGCTCCACCAATTAAGGGTAAACAGGGTTTCTAAATTAGCTTGTGGCTGAATTAGAAGCCTTTTTTGGTGGTCTATTTTTATGTTCAAAAACAATATTTTAGCAATTTTACCTCTTTGAACAAAATTAGCTCTTTTATAATATACTTCAGCATTATTTAATATATCAATGAACAGTTCAAGCTCTAATATTTCATTTCTTTCATCTTCATCTTCTTTTTCAAGTTGTGTTCTTAAAAAAGATATTTCTTCATCATATTCTTTTTTCTTATTTTCATAAATTTCTAATTCTTCCTTATCTTTTGCTGTTCACATATATTTTTCAATATATTGTCTTTTTTCACCTTTCTTTCTTCAAATTTGTAAGTTTATAGAACCTACTTTATCTTTTGTATCTAATTCAATGTTTCTAAGTCTTGTTTTTGCAAATTCTAAATAATTATTAAAATCCTCTTCTGATACTTTTAGATAGCTTAATGCTTTTATTATTTCTTTATCAATTTCTTCTAAATTTATACTTAAATTATAATCCTTAGAATTTTTATTTGCACATCTATATATTATTTGATGAGGCTGTACAATATCTTTTAAACTTACTTTATTTCAATTTAAAAGCTCTTTTTCAAGCTTATTGTTATATCTAGCCTTATTTGGTAAAGAAAATGTTAAATGAGCATTATCAGAGGTTTTTATGAAATCATTTCAAAATTGATATATATCACTATATATATCTTCTTTTTTTGTTTTTATAATTTTTTTAGATGTCTTATTATATCTTGATAATAAAACTTTATGCTGTTCTATTTCAATTACTGGTTTATAGTTTGGATTATATTCTCTTAAATCTACTGTCTCATCTCAATTTATAAATAATCAATAATAAAAAGGGTCAATCCATAGTTTATATAAATTTTTTTCAGCTATTTTTTTCTTTTCTCAAGTTTTCTTCATTACTCTATAATATCAATTTGAATTTATAAATAGAGCTATTTTATAATCACTTTCTCATCTTAATTTCATTTCAAAAGCATTTTTGATTATAGGGAAGAATGTTTTGTGAGGTATATGAAAACCATCTACTATTTCATATCAAGCTTTATATCTTCATATCGCTTTTCATCAAGCTACTTTATTTTTACTTCATCTTGTTATATCTTCACTTAATTTATCACTATACTGCTTTGAAAATACAAACCATATTCCTAACATCATTTTTCAACTAGCATTATTTTCAAAATGAAAGTTTGTATATTTTAAGTCCACCTTATCTTCATCAACTAAATTAATAAGTTCTCATCACTCAAGCATATTCCTAGCTTGTCTATCTGGTGAATAACTAAGTAGTCATTTAATTTCTAAATTTTCTATTTTTTTAATAAGTCTATTCCATTTAGTTCTTTTTCAAGGTATTTTTCAAGTTTCTTGTTCTTTTATTATATAGTATTTCCTACTATCTAAATATACTTTTCTATTAGCCATATCACTTTCTTTATCTTCTTTTCTAAGTTCTTGTTCACTTTCAAATAAAGAAAAATCTTTTGGTTTTTCTTTTATTTTTAATCATTCTCTTTCTGCATAAGTTAAACAAGCTTTTATTTGGTCTGGTATTGATTGTTTTTGATTACCAGAACTTTCATCACTTGATTTTCTACAATATATTACATATTCTATATTAGTCATTGTTCAAAAATTATATGAGTTATTTTATATATTATATTTAATCTGAACAATTTTACAAGAAAAAAAGAAGCTAGTCATTAGCTTCTTCTTCTCTATCAATTTCTTGAAAAACTTTTAATAACTCATATAAAGCTTCTCATTTTGATATATTTTCACTTACTTGTGAATACATAATCTAACAGTGCATAGAAATCCTTGTTTACATTTAAAAACTGGCTTTTTCTACTTCTGTAAAAGTCTCTTATGTATTATAAGAGTAATTCTATTATATTTGATTATCTCAATTTTCAAGTTTAATTTTTTCTATTACTTCATACTTTTGAGTTTTTCAAGCATAATTTTTAGTATTAATTTCTGAATGTGGAAATTTTTTTCTTAATTCTACAAATTTATTTTCATCTCAAATAAATTCTTTTTTAGCTTCTAATAAGTGTAATTCTCAGTTTAATTTCTTTTTTATACTTATTTCTTTTATATCAGTATCAAATATTTTATCTAATATAGTTTCTTTTAAGTTTACCCATCATTTAAGTAATGTAATAAACTTATCTTTTAGTAATACAGTAAAAGAATACTTTTCATTTTCACATAAATAATCTCATTTTTCATCAAAAATAGGAGTATCTTCAACAGAAAAAATTTCTGAAACAGTAATGTATTCTTTTCTCATTAAAAAAGCAAAAAAATGTAAATAGGAAAAACTTTTATTATCTCATTTATCCCAAAATTCTTCTTCATTAATTCTGAACATATTTCAATATAAATTTTGAACTAATGCTAATTTATTAAGTAATATCTCCTTTTGTTTATTAAAAGAATATAATCAATATTTTTCACTTAAATCTCAATTAATAAAATCAGCAACTTTTTCATCTATTAAATCTACTATTTTTTCTATATTTTCATCTGTATTAAAATTGTTTTTTATCTCTATCCATTCATAAAATTTATCTTCTAAAAATAAGAATACAGGCTCTTTAAAGAATATTGTAGTATTTCACTTATTTATAAATTCATCTAAAGTCTTATTTTTAGTTTCATACTTTATTTCTTTTTTATCTCACTTATTTAAAATATTTACAAACTTTTCAATATCTTCCAAACTAAAATCTGTCTCTACTTCTATATCTAATTTTTGAAAGATAAAGTATAAATAAATATAGGTTTTTCTAAAACTCCATCATTTAGGAGTTAACATATTAGGAACCATTAAATCATTTTCCTTATTTAAGAAGTTTCAAAATCAATAAGTATTTTTTCATTTTCATCTAAAATATCATACCATATAATTAAGAAGTGAAAGCAATAAGTAAAGCTCTCATTCTTCATTTTCAAAAGTATCTTCAAAAATATCATCTAAAAATTCTTGAACTTCTTTTGGTATATTATTCTTTGTTTGTTTTTTAGTCATAAACTATTTTATTAATTTACCATTATAATTTTTTATTAATGTACTTCTTTAGTGCATTCATTACAAACAATAAATCATAAATCTTTTAAAACTTCCTCATCAAAACTTAAATTAGGATTATATTTTGCATTAATATAAAATATTAATAAATCTTTTATTTTTTGAATATTATTATCATCATAAGAATATATGAGTTTTATAATATTTTCATATCAATAGTTTTTTAAAATATTTTTATGATTTTTACTAACAATCATTCCTTTATAATTTTCATTTCAATTATAATATTCATCAATCTTTTTCCAAAAAGTTTTTTCATCTTGTTCTTTATGTTCTCATTCTATTTGTAAATCTTCCTTTTTAAAAAAATAAACTTTATTTCATAAAAATTGTATAATAATTTTTTCAATTCTTGTATATTCATTATGTACTAAATCATTTCTATTTTTGATTAATCTATTTAATTCTTCTTCTATTTCAGTTAATGAAGCTCAATAAAATTCTTTAGTTCAAGTATTACCTCTATTAATTTCTTCTCCGAACTTTCAAACTCAAAATTCTTTTCTCATTTCATTAAAAAAATCCTCAGGAACAGTTTTTAACAATTGTAATCTATTTAATACCCATTTTTTAAAATCTTCTTTTATTTTTTCCCATTTTTCATCTATTTCTTTTTCAGACATATTAGGATATTTTTTTCTCATTTCTCTTAAAATCTCATTACTTATTCTATAGTTTTCATAATTAGAATGTAACCTTGAACAATTTTGTGTAAGATGATATACTGGTTTATTTCATCATTCAAAAACCCATTCATTAGAATTTTTTTCATTAGCTGATATAGGTTGAAATTGTTGATTTTTAATTGAATTTATATATTTACTTATAAATTTTAAATAACTATTAGGTAAAAATCTTAATTTTCTTATTTCTATATATTCTTCTCAATTTTTATCTTCAGATAATATTTTATTAAAATTTCAATATGTTACAAAAACTTTTTTAATACTCATAATATATTAATTACTTATATAAATTTACTATACTTCAATATGTACCTTCTGATTATTATTTTCATATTCATCTAAAACAAAATAATATTCTTTTTCATTATCTTTCTTTTGAAACATATCAAGTTTTAGATATCATTCTTCATCTATATATTGATACATTTTTTCTAAATCAATTTTTAATTTAAAAAATGGGGGCATTCAATTGTTAAAATCTTTTTTTGTTCAATAAATTCAATTAACATATTTTTTTTGATTATTCATATTTTTTTATTAAAGATATAATATAAACATATTATCATATTTATTTATAAAAATAAATTATTTTATTAATTTACTATCAAAATCCTCTTCAAAATCATTTTCTTTCTCTTTATTATATAAAGGTAATCAAATTAAATGATAATTTCATAAATTCATTTCTAGTATTTCAGATTTATCTTCAATTTGTAATAAAAATGTATTTTTTAATTTTTCACTTTCTTTTTCTAATAAATGGTCTCATTTAGGTTCTATAAATATTTGATAAGTTAAAGGTTTTTTACTTTCTTTTTCTTTCATAAATAAAACAAAATCAGGCTCAAATCTATCTCAATCATCAAAAGAATAAATTGCAAATTGCCTTTCACTTCTTAATAAGAAAATATCAGTGAACTTTTTATCTAACTCTATTTTTTTCTTTTCAAATAAATTTATAAAAGCTTTTTCTTCACTAGTTGCATTTATCTCTTCAAAAGCAAACCATTCTCAACTTTTAGTAAATCATTCTACTCATAAATCAACTTTTATACTTTTTGCTATATTATCTTTATAGAAAGTATTTTTAATTGTTTTAGCTTTAAATTCTTTTGTTCATTCATATTTTACTTCTTGTTTCTTTATTTCTCATTCTAAGGTACTTAATAGACTTGAAACTACTTTTAGCTTATCATCTATTCAAATGTTATTTAAAGCTTCTTTAGAACCATATAAATCAATCTTTTTAGCACTTAAATAATTATTATTAGTTATAAATTCATCTATACTTTTTAAGGCTCAAATATATTTAGTTAAGTTATCAAATTTATAAAAATCATTTCTTGCAATAGCTTTTAAAATTATTTTTTTATCTATATCTTTTATTTCTAATAAGAAAGGTTCTTTTTCTGTTTTAATATCATTTTGTTTTATATTCTTTTCATTATCAAAAACTTTTATATCTCAACTTTTTCAAGAATATAAAGTAAATTCAAACCTTTCTTTTCTTAATCAAATTTTATCTAAACTATCAATATTACTATTATCTCTTATTTGCCTTTGGTTTGTATAAATTACTCATTCTTTAAAGAAAGTACTTTTTTTAAAACTATCTTTTAAATCTAGTATGAAATCTTTCTTTTCTTTTTCATCTATCATTCAAGTTTCAATAAGTGCTTGTCTAATTTCTGTAATATATAAATTATCAAAACTAGTATGGTAATAAAAAGTTTCTAAAATTTTTAATTCCTCTTCATCTTTTTTATCAAACTTTCTTTTATATTTATCTTCTCATAGAGCTTTATCAGTTGAAAAAGGAAAATATCTTGCTCATCTTCAAATTAATTGAGCTTCAGAAATAGTTTGAGGTCAAGGAACTATTTTTCAAGTCTTTTTACTTACTACATTACTTCTTGAATTATAAAGTCTAACAATATCAAAAAGATTTAATACATCCCATCATTCATTTAATTTTTGTACTGCAAAAACTGCTCTTATATTATTACTTTTATCTTCAAGTGTATTTAATAGTATTTGGTTTTTAGAAGTATCTTTATTATCATTTGCACTTAAACAATTTTCACTTGCAAAATCAGTTTTTAATTCTAAAACTAAATCATTTAAACTTATTTTATTTTCATCAAAAAAAGTAAATGCTTTTAATAAAGTTTTATCATTTGCAATAGTCTTTATTTTTTCTAAATCATTAAATTTTAAGTTTTTAATTAGTTTATTAAAATTAGATAAATTTCATTCACTTTCAGTAACTGTTTTTTGAGCTTTAAACAAAATAACAGGTTTACAATATATTTTATTTTTTTCTGCTACTTTTAGTCTATATTGACTTAATACTAAAGCTTGTATAATTCTATCATCTTGCTCCATATCAGCTTTTAGAATATCAACCTCTTTACTATATCAATCTAATCTAAAGTCTTTTAAATCATACTTATATATAATTTTATCACTATATTTTTCAGCTATAAATTCATTTGATAAATCAATAGTTGCTGTAAATTCTAAAAGTAAATTTTCATCATTAGAATTTAATATTTTACTAACTGTATTTTCCCAAGAAGTTTTTTCTTCTTGTTCAGTTTTATTTAGTTTTCACTTTTTTGTAGTAGAATTTATATGATGAGCTTCATCACTTAAAATAACTATTTTATTATCTTCAAAATCTTCATAACTTAAACCATCTTCTTTTATAGAATTTAGGTCTGTATGAAGTCCTTGTATAGTTGTAAATTTAATATTTATATCATCACTTTTTGAAGTTGTAAAATTATTTACCTCTTTTATATTAATATTTTTTCAATCAAAATTTACTTTATCATTAAAAAGATATTTTGAAGAAATATTATTTAAAAAGTTATCTTTTGTTTTTTCTATAATATTTGTAGAATTTACAAAAAATAAAAAGTTTCTATATCACTTTTCATAAAGTTCTAAAATCAAACTAGCCATAACAAAAGTTTTTCAACTTCAAGTTGCCATATTAAAAAGCAAGTGAATAGGAACTTTTTTTCAATCAAAATTATTATCAAAATAACATTGAAATCTAGCAAAAGCCTCTTTTTGGTAATCTCTTATTTCAAATTTAGGATTAAGATTTTTTGAAATATATAAAGGTATATTTTCCTTTAACTCTTGAATATATCTTTTTCAAAATTCTTGTAGTAATGTATTAAATAGGAAGTCTTGCATTTTTTTAATTTAGTTTAAAATTTTTAATTGATAATCATTTTTCTAATGATAATCATAAATATCTTGCTCATTCAGATTTTCAATATTTAGGCATTGATTTAAAAATAAAATTTTCTGAATAAAAATCTTTATTTATATATCACATTAAATATCATTTTTTGTCTTTTTCATTTATATATACTCTAATATAAAAAGAATACATATTTTCCTTTTCAGCTAATCTTAATTTAGCTTCATTCTCTATATTTGGTGAAATTTTTATATAATCTTCAATATTATTTAATATAATATTTTTAGCATCTCTTTTAAATCTAGGATAGGCTATAAAATCATCATTCTCTATAATATTTTTTATAATATCTTCATCATTATTTCCATTCCTTAAATGTCTAGGTCAAACTCTAGTTGATTTTATTTCTACAGTAAATATTCAATTATCTTCAAGTTCCTTCTTAAGCTCTATTGAAAGTTTTCAATTGTTACTATTAGAAACTTCAGAAACTATTTTATTAGCATATTTAACTAATGTTTCTTTATTAATATTATTATTTATAATTAATCAGTCTAATGGGGCATGTTTTTTATAATTGTTTTTTCTAAATTTATCATAAGACCAATATTTAATATCTTTAAAATTTTCAGATAAATAATTTTCAAACATTGCTTCAGCTATTTTTCATATTCTAGTATCTGATTTTTTTTCTTCTTTACTTCTTCAACTCTGCCAAGTATTATAAGTATTATCAACTATTTTATCTATTTCATTTTCATCAACTAATGGAAATCAATCTATAATTATTACCATATAATTTTATTTATTATAAAATAAATTATTTATTTTTTTATCTTCCTTATCAATTCAATAAGTTTTACTATTCATTTCACTATAATTTTTATACAATAGATTTTTATCTAATAACTCAATTAAAAATCTTTTTTTATTTTCCAAACTTAGTTTTTCAAATTCACTAATATTTTCATCAATATTTTCTATATTTACAAAATAATTAATAAATTCACTATATTTTATAGTGTTATAAAGTTCTAACAATTCTTTATCATTTCAAGCACTTTCAATATCTTTTATAATCATCTCATTTTCCTCCATAATTTCCATATAAACAAAATCTCATCATCCTTTCCATCCAGCATTTTTACTAATTCAAGTTTTATCTCCATTAATAACATTTTCTAATCTAATTGCACTATCATTATTTCCATAATCCATTTGTTCTATTCCAATATATTGTCTTCATAATTTATGAGAAACTGCTCAAGTAGTTCAACTTCATAAATGATAATCTAATACTATATCTCACTTATTTGTAGACATAGAAATAATTCTTTCTAATAATTTTTCAGGTTTTTTTCATCATTTTAATTTAACTCATCATTCATTTCATATTCCATCCCATCAAATATCCTTCCATAGTGTTCAGATTATTGTATTTTTTATTATTTCTTTATTTTCAATTTTTGTAATATTTGTAAGATGATTAACCATTTCATTTTTATAATAGAATAATTCTATTAAATTTCATTTATTTTTACCACTTCAAGGGATATAATTAATTGAATACAAACCTCACTCTTTATTAGTTGCTTCAACAACCTTATGTCTTATTGATGATTGAGCATCTTGAGTTCTGAATATATATTCATAGTATTTTTTATAAATTTCATACTGATTAAGTCCTTCTTCCTTCATTAATTGATTTATTGTCTTAATTTCATAATTTAAATGTTTAAAAACTATTATTTTTTCCTTTTTTCATGTCATTATAAAAGTTTTTTCTTCTTTTCCTCAAGTAGATATAAATACTTTATTATATTCATATGATTTTTTCTCTCTAGCTTTTCATATTAAAATATCTTCTAAAAAATCCTTTTCATACATTTTAATAAATGAATTAAAGTTGTTATTTCAATAAATTAAAATACTTTCAAAATTCTTTTTTAGCTTTTTATCCTCTCATCATCAACTAGCTCAAGCACTTGATTTAGCCTTTATTGCTAATTGATTTATAAAACCTAACTTTCAGAATATCTCATCCATTAAAACTTTTAAATAAGCTTGTTCATTATCATCACATTGCACAAAAATAACTCAGTCATCTTTTAATAGGTCTTTTGCTACTTCAAGTCTGTTCTTCATAAAAGTAAGCCAAGTAGAGTGATTAAATCTGTCATTATATTTAAAACTATCATTTCAAGTATTGTATGGTGGGTCTATATATATTAATTTTACCTTTCAAGCAAAATTTGATTTTAAGGAGTGTAGAGCTAAAAGATTATTTCATTTGATTAATAAATTCTCTGTTATTGTATCTTCTGAAAGTCCTCTTTTTTTATTTAGTTCTTTATCTCTTTTAAATTCTTTTAATTCACTTTCTCAATCTTTATTTACCCTTTTAAAATTAGTAAAAACTTTTTCATCAAGTAACCTATCTATATCATCACTTCATAAAATTTCATTATAAAAAATTTCATCTCTTTTTGTGTCTTCCTTATCTTGTCATCAAGCAAGTATACAATCTTTATAAGGCCAAGATAAAACTATTTCATTTGAACTAGCTAAAAAATCTCATTGTTTATCTGATAATCAAACTTTATTTTTAAATCTAGTAAAACTATTTTCTAAAAATTCTTTATTATTTAGAAAGTTTATAAAATTTTTACTATCAAAAACTAAACTATCTTTTATTTTTATAAAAAATTTGTTTCTTAAAATATCATTATCAAGAAGTAATCAAATTAAATCTTTATCAAGATTTATTGAATTATCCCTAATAGTATTTTTTAATAAATCTCATTCATTAGAAATAAATCTATCATCTTTTTTTAATACTTCTTTTAGTGTATCAAATAAATTGTTTTGCATTCTTAATTAGTTATTTTAAATAAATCATTAGGTTTACATTTTAAACCATTCAGTAATTCTCAAATAGTCTCAAAAGTTATTCTTGAAGTTCTGCCTTCTTTTATATTCCAAAGCTGTTGATAGCTTAAATTTACCAATTTTTCTAAATCACTCAATCTCATTTTTTTCTTCTCAAGTAGTGCTTCAATATTTATTTCTACTTTCATAGTATATGTGTTATTTGATAACTAATTTAATATAACTCTAATTGATAAAAAAGCAATTAAAAAGAGACTAGAATTAGCTTCATTTTTTAAAACAAACCCATTTTTAATAATCAATTACTTCTTCAATAAAATCTAATGTTATATTTCTTTTTAAATATCTAATAATGATTATTAGTTCAATTACTTTATTATTTTTTTTCATAATATTGTATATTTCTTTTCAACTTAAATTAAACATTATTAGTAAAAAAGTTTTTATTTCTTGGTTTGTAATGTTAGTTATTCAATATTTTATAAGCTCACTTTGAATATTTTTAAGATGTTTTTTCATAACTACTTAACAATAGTAAGTAAATCTGTAATATTCTTATTTAGTCTAACTTCATTTTGATAATTATACTTTCAAATAATATTTATTAGATACTCTATTTTGACCATATCATATTCAAAAATATTTCATTCAACTTTTTTCATTGTATATGCTGGTTCAGCTGGTGATACAAAATCTAAATCAAACATTTCATTAGATTTTTTCTTTTCTATTATGTAATTCTCATACTCATTTTGAGAATTATATACTTTTTCATATCTAGGTGGATTTATAATATGTTTCATTAAGTTATGTTCTAGTTCAACTCATTTTTCAAACCTAGATTTTGCTATACAAGTATTTTTTATAAGCATTTTTTCTAATGTTCAACTAACATTATATTCTTCAATAAGTTTTTTTTCTAAATCTTCATCATAGATACTAGAACATAATCAATGTTTAACTGCATTATATTTTATTTTTTCTTTTCATTCTTGAGTTTTAATTCATCATTTTAAAGCATTTTTTTTATTAGCCTTTAATTGTTTATCTGTTATGTTCATATCTACTTCTCTTATAGTATAAAAACTCTTGAAACCTTATGGCTTCTATGTTACTCAGTACAAGATTTTTTGTTTTTCACTCAATTCATTAAGTAATCTACTTTTAGGGTTTATCTCAGCTTTGTAAAAAGCAAATAGACCTTTAGTTGTTCTTAAGGGAAGTTCAGATATATATTTATATACTTGTTCAAAATTATCCTTGTACTTCCACCAATATATGGATGTAAATTCATATAATATTAAACTGATTACTAAAGTTAAAAAGACTTAGAGATTATTTCTCTGAGTCTTTTTTGTATTTTATTATTTTAATTTATAATTATGAGTAGATT
>Ga0233443_1003277_pt1 | contig 11460 bp, 13 predicted proteins | sample SI_123_September_2_FD_182784 | JGI IMG/M metagenome (GOLD analysis project Ga0233443, IMG submission 182784) | Seawater microbial communities from Saanich Inlet, British Columbia, Canada - SI_123_September2016_200_MG | ecosystem: Environmental > Aquatic > Marine > Inlet | place: Canada: British... | reverse complement strand
AAACAAAGTATCGTAAATAATATTATGAGTAATTTTATTATGTGATGAAGTTAAACGAATTGCCGAATTAATATCATCATGGCTATGACCAGAATTTATTATAATTAAACCGGTTATTGTAACACCATCGGCATTTACAGTAAGTACAGTGCCTTTATTTTGACCATCAAGAGTTACTTTGCCTTGGCCGTCCAAAATTACGGTTTTATTTATTTCGAAATGTCCATAATAGGTTGTACCTGCAACAACAGGTACTTTCTCTCCAACAGGGGTAGCATCAATGAGTTCCTGCAGTGGAGATGCTTGGGAAAAAACAGGGGCAATTAAAACAAGAAATTGAACTATAAATTTAATTGCCCTGTGGCTCATGATAATGACCTTTATTTGCGATTAGTTTTTTTCGCTTAAGGCCTTTCTTTTACTCAAAATTGCTAAGAGCATCAAGATAAACATAGCAAATAACATGTAAAAACCAACAGCAGGATAAGAATGGGTACCAAACTGGGCTACTTTTCCATCTCCTAAGACTGTGGGCATAAATGGCTTCACTTCAAAAGCCCCGTAGCTATGTAGGTTGTGTCCAAACCAATAAAGCCAATAGGAGTATATCCCCACATAGTAAAAGGGAAACAAGGCCGGTCCAAGACCTAAAATCCACCAACCTGGTCCACTGTAAAATAAAAATCCAACAAGCATTACTAAGAAAATAAGAACAACAAAAGGCACTAGTTTTCTTAATTCATAGGCCCCAACGTCCATTGGGTCCATACCGATATAATGATTGATCACGTTCATCTCCACTACTTTTCCACGAAAATCAGTGAGGGTGAAAAAAACTGGGATGCCCTCTGGATAGCTGGCTTTAGGATATTGTGGAGCCTCCAATGAAACTCGCCACACAGGCAATGTCCAATATCCTGTAACATAACCCATTATGGTTTTTTCTGGAAAATACTCATACTGTGTTTTACCTAGGTACTTAACAAGTTCTGGTGGTGTATCAATTTTCTCTGTTCCCTCAGGAATAAGCATAGAAAGCGGCTGAAAGGACATATTCTCTTCGTCAAATTCCACTTCTCCAGTTACAGGGTCGTGATATTCAAAAAACTTCCCTCCAGTGTAGGTAAACAATAATAACACTATAGAAATAATTGTAAAAATTTGGCTTTTTGATATTTTCACTTCAACAGACCCTCTTCAGCTTTAGTTATATATTCAACTTATTTTGTTTGTCTAGAAACCCAATCCATAACAGCAACTATATCTCTATCAGTAAAGCCTTTAATTTGGTCAACCATATCTGGGTTTGCATTTCTTCTTTTACCTGCTTTTATCCATTGAAACTGACGTAAAAGATAATTATAGTTTTGTCCGGCTATTAGTGGGTAGTAATCTTTTGCAATTCCTTCACCTTTCTTGCCATGGCATTTTACACAATTATCTTTATAAATTTTAGCTCCATGCTTAAGATCTTTTCCGTCACCCTTTGCGGTTTTGGGACTCATTTTAAGAGTTTGGATATATGCAGCCACATCAGCTAATGTTTGAGGACCAGTTTTAGGAGTATCAAAGATATCATCGGTTGCAGCTAACAATGCTTTTACACCAGCAAAAGGGTACATAGTTGGGTTGTCTCGATTACCCACACGAATATCAGCCATTTGTTTAATAATCACGCTAGAGTGTTGTCCAGCTAGCTGAGGAAAGTTTCCAGCAGGATCACCGTTACCACCAGGTTGATGACAAGCTGCACATACTTCTTCATAAATAATAGCGCCATCTTTTACATTACCCGTTAATTCTAAAGCTTTAATAGCTTCAGCAACTTTAGTTCCCCATTTTCCACCAAATTGACTTGTAGAGTTTTTATCTTCTTTTTTAGATGAGTCCGTGGTGGACACACAGCCAAAAATGGATGCGGCCACAAGACTTAATACAATAAACTTTCCTTTTAATAACATTATCTGCTCCCATGATATTTTTTTTAATGAACTATATTTTTTATTTATATGATTCATTTATACATTAAATATTAATATTATACATTTTCTTATATTTATATATGTAAAGATCTTTTTATATTTCTCTAAAACTTAGGCATTGTTTATTTATTATGTTATCAATTACGGCCTTTGTTCAAAACAAAAACGCAGGCCAAGCACACAATTATTTTACTTGAGAAAGATAGTCAGCAATAGCTTGAAGGTCACCCTCTTTAGCTGTGCTATCTACCATCAATTTAATTCCAGCCATGGCCGGTGACAAATTATTGTTTCTTTTACCAGAAAAGATATCTACCATCTGTACATACAGATAGGCGGAATTTTGCCCCGCTAATTTAGGGTAAGCCTCAAAACCAGGTTTTGTTTGGCCTTTTCTATATTTATACTTGCCTGTTTTTTTATCTTTACGATCTCGTCTATAGACCATACCTTTTCCAGCGGCACCATGACATGCAGCGCAGGTTAAAGTTTGGTACATTTCTTCGCCACGAGAGACACCCAGAGCAAAGTTTACAGGAGCCACAAGGGCCCCTAGAATGAGTAATTTAAGTATTGATTTCAACATATTATTTACCATCAACCATTTTCTTTGTGAATATGCCACGACTAGCTGTCTTTACAAGATATTGCCAAGCCATCTCTTCGTGTTGAGCAGCTAACTGCCATTTCTTTTTAGCAGCAAAAGCCTTAGCTTTTTTTCTTTCAGGATAATGAAGTTTAAACTGTTCTACTGCATCGTAAAACTGCATGGCAGCTGCTTGATGTAAGATTTTTCGAGTCTTTATGGCTTTTTTAAGTTCAGCTTCTTCCATATCATCTAGGTCATCAATAGTTCCTTTTTGAACCAATTGCTTTTGGAATCCAACAGCTGAGGCTACAGGATCCTTAACATTACAAATCTTTGTAGATTTAGCCACTAATTTTGGACAAACATAGTTGATAACACCAGCAATGACGCCAATTGTGTCATTATTCACTTTAATCTTTTTTTCATAGTTAGCTTTATGCTCTGCTGACTTATCTACTTTTTTAGCTTTTTTAGCCGCTTGAGTATTTACTGTGAAAACCAATAGCGTAGTTAAACTTACAATTTTTAATAAATCTAATATTTTCATTTTTTTTTCCTTTCCTTTAATGGCTAAGAAGTCATTCCTTAGCCACCCTAATTTATTGAATCAATTTCTTATTACTTAACTAAGAAATAACCCATCATTTCTAAATGAAGTGCAGAACAAAACTCTGTACAATAAAAAGGAAAAACCCCTCTTTTATCAGCTTTAAATTTCATAGTCACAGTTTCACCAGGTTCGATACTTGCGTGTACGTTGTAGTTGTCAACACTAAATCCATGTACCTGATCCTGTGCTCTTTCCACGTTAGTAATGTGCCAAGTAATATTGTCACCTTTTTTAACTTCAATAACTTCTGGACTAAAGTGAGATCTAATTGAAGTTGACTTAATGGTAACGTTTTTACCTTTTCTAAAAACACCTTCTTTACCCGCTTTAACATAATGCTTAAAGCTACGTTTTTTATAACGTACAATAGGTTTAAGCTTGTCTGCTTTAATCATTTGCGCATAATGAGGCTCACCAAGAGGCAGAGGCATGTCATAAAGCAAATGCATTGGACGACCTTTAGTAATGTCTATCAACTGGTGATTTTGCGGATGCAAAGGACCAACATTATTAAATCTGTCAATAGATAGTTTATTTAGAGCAACTAAATATTTCCCATCAGGGGCAACAGTATCACCTTCCGCAGTTACTAAATGACCAATGTTATAATTAATTGGTAATTTTTCGATAAGCTTACCAGAAAGATAATCCCAACGAGCCACAGCAGAATCAACATATAAAGAAGTATAAACAATACCTTTTTCTTTATCAAACTGAGTATGAAGTGGTCCAAGACCTAACTGAACTTGCTTATGCAATGTTTTAGTAAAATCTAATATAGGAATTCCATAATCATCTTTTGAAGCAAATTCTTTTTTGTCTATTAATGCTTTAATTTTTGTAAAATCATAAATAGATGCATGAGTATCTAGTTTACCTGCAACAATAATGTATCTACCATCTGGACTCACATCATTACCATGAGGACTTTTAGGTTCAGGGATTAAAAATAATGCATTAGCCTTTACCATATCTTTCATGGAAATAACTGGGTGACCGTTAACTTTTTTAAATTTTCCAGCTTTATAAAGCTTCTCTGCAGCCTTCCAATTAACCACATGCATATAATCTGTATCTTTTGCAGACATACCCGCTTCATTAGCTAACTTATCTTTATACTTAGTGTTTCCTTTACCATATCCACCAACATATCTCTCAGTATTAATAGAATTTGTAAAAGACCAACCCGCACTTACACCTTTACCAACATCAGTGATATCCTGCATGTATGGAGGCATCTCAACAGTAAAAGATTTCTTTTTATTAATTCGACCTTTTTTGCGATCAAATTTCCAGTAAGTCACCCCACCACGATAATGAGTGTTAAACTTATCTAAAGAAACATATTTGTTAGAAAAAGGCGCTGGGTATTGAGCCGCTTCTAAAACATACTCAGTGTCAGGTGTTACAACCGAACTCCCATGTTCTGATTTAAATATTGGGTTAACAACAATTTGAACAGTTTCAAATGTTTTTAAATCAATTACAGCAACACGAGGATTCGCTTTATCATTTAAGAAAACATATTGACCATCATAGTCACCTTTAGTTTCTGACAAAGCTGGGTGATGTGTATCCCCCCAAGTGATTTTGCGACCACGAATACGGCCCTGCTCTAAAACTTTCATACTATGTGCTTCACCATAGCCATATCCTTGCCAAGGTTCTGGTGTAAAAACCGCTATGTACTTTAATATTCTCATTGACGGAACACCGTACACTATCATTTGCCCCGATTGTCCACCTGATGAAAACACAATATACTCATCTTTTTTACCCGATGGGTTATAGGTTTTGGCGGCTGCTAATAAATCTTTGTCCGACAGTCCACGTTCTTTTACAACATCTGATAATGATTGCGCCCAAGCCGTTGTGGTAAATAAAGCTGCCACAACAAAAAGGGAAATTACTTTGAGCATTTTTGTTACTCGAAATTCCATATTTGCCTCCGTTAATCACGAGAACTCATATTCTCGTTAAGTTAATTAATTATTCTCTGAGCCTTAGCCCTTGATTATGAATACCAACGATATTACTCTTTATAAATCTTAAGTCAGCTAAGTATTTTTTATTTAATTAGGTTTAGTCACCGCAGCACAATTTCTCTTAAGGAGATCCCAATGTCTATTCTTACAAGTGTAAAAAAAGTCACAACTATTAGCTTCAATTTTAAGCTCTTCTTTAGTTTGATAAAAAAACTGATATGGATCAGTTTTTTTATTTTAATTTCATGTACAGCAAAAATAAATTTGGATGAGGAACCTAAAATTGTCTGGGACAGGGAGCACTGTACTCACTGTCACATGGCTGTAAGTGACAGAAGATATGCAACGCAAATCCGTGACAGCAAAGGTAAAACATATTTTTTTGATGACATAGGTTGCGCCGTTGAATGGACACAAAAGCACTCTGATATAAAAGTACATAAAACATGGATTAGAGATAAAACTAAAGACAAATGGCTTGATAGTAAGCATGCTCACTGGACCAGCGGCGCACAAACGCCTATGGGTTATGGCTTTGCCGCTTCTGAAAAAGCGTCCGAAGGCTCATTCTCTTTTGCTCAACTCAAAAGCACCATGAAAAATAAAAACAAAAAACAAAAAAGTACAAACAAGTAGGTTTAAATAAATGTCTGAGAAAAAAACTAAAACAACAGGCCTACCTCGACGTGCGTTCCTAAAAGGGTCGTCATATGGAATTTTAGCGGGTGCAACTTTGTTGAGCGCAGCGGGAGCCTTCACTTTAAAAAATAAAAAACCATTGTTACGGCCACCAGGTGCGCTTAAAGAAAGTACATTTCTTGCTTCTTGCATAAAGTGCGGACAATGTTTACAGGTATGCCCTCCCCAAGTTATTGAACTCGCTGGTCTTGATCAAGGCTTTGGCATTGGTACTCCTTATATTACCCCCAGTAAAGGAGCCTGTATTTTATGCAGTGGCTTGCCCTGTGTGTTATCTTGCCCCACTGGTGCTCTTGATCATCATATCTCTGAAGGCAAGGAAGCTCATATGGGGTTAGCAGTAATTTCATCTCCTAACACCTGTCTTTCCATTAAAGGTGAAAGCGATATCCCTACTCGCATTTCCAGAATTGAAAACACTCAGGGGCATGAAAAAGAAATACAGCTTGGTTATTTACTGGATAGTTCTTTAAAAAAACTTGATGGACAACAAAAAACACTTTGGCTAGAAAAGTTTAAACTTTCAGAATTTAACAAAGACTCGCACTTAGTCATAAGCAAAACCACCCTCCACCAGTCACAGCTTTGGATTTGGGTTAAAGAGTTCCTACTAACGTCGTCTCTCAGTAAAGAAGCTTGTACTATTTGTTTATCCGAATGCCCTATTAAAGACGAAGCTCCAATTGTATTTAAAAGCAAAGAAGCTTCAAACACGGCTGCCATACCCATTATTCAAAAATCCTGTGTAGGCTGTGGTATGTGTGAAATGCTCTGTCCCACGGAAAAGACTTCAATAACAATTATTCCTCAAGCTAAGTGGAAGGAGAGCTAAGTATGGCAAATCCCGGGCTCCGTAAAGTCTCTATAAAAGAAAATAATTCTCCATACAAGTGGCACATCATCCGTTGGTCCTTTGTTTTACTCATTAACTTTTTCTTTTTTGCTTCGTTTTATTTTGATATCCAACTGCTAGAGGGAACCCTAAGTGGATCTCGGCTTTTTGGCTTCCACTTAGCCGACCCCTTTGCCGCTATTCAAACAATGTTCGCTAGCAAGGTATTTAACACAAACTTAATAATTGGAGCAGTAACTATCGGAGTTTTCTATTTACTTTTTGGTGGCAGATCTTTTTGTTCATGGGTTTGTCCCTTTCATTTTATAGCCGAAATGAATGATTACCTTAAAAAATATTTAAAGAATAAAAATATATTACAATTTAAACAACATACATTTGATCGCAAACTGAAGTACATAATCTTTTTCCTATTTATTGCCTTGGCTACACTTAGCGGTCTTACTATTTTTGAGATTATTAACCCAGTATCTGCCTTAAGCCGCGCTTTTGTTTATGGCCCCGGAGTTGTCTTAATTTTTGTCATAGGTCTTTTAGTTTTTGAACTTTTGTTCAGCCGTAGAGGTTGGTGTCGTTTCTTCTGCCCAGTGGGCGTTTCCTATATTCTTCTAGGCTTTATATCTCCTTTAAAAATACATTGGAACAATGAGAAGTGCAGTAACTGCAAAGACTGTCAAAAAGTCTGCATGGTACCACACGTTCTTACTGAGTCGGTAAACAAAGGGAAAACCACCTTTGTTGTGTCCGGTGAGTGCACTCGATGCGGACTATGTATTGACGCCTGTGATGACGGGGCATTAAAGTACAAAACTAAATACTTAGACAAACTGATCTAACCCTAATTCAAAGAGCTCATATTATGAAAAAAATTTTTATTTCTACATTGTTATGTTTTACAGCCTTGGTTTCCTCTTCACTCTGGGCCAAACCAGAAAATATTGTTCATGCTCAGCTCATTCCTGTAGAAAAAAGAGTTAAGGCCCCTAATTTTTACTGGAGCAAAAAGGTGAATTCACAATCCTTAAATGGCCAGATTGTATATATTAACTATTGGGCCGAATGGTGCAGTCCCTGTAAAGAAGAAATCCCGTTCCTTATTCAATTACGTAATTTCTATAATTACCCTGTGTTTAAAATGATTTTTGTAAATACAGACAAAAAAGAGAAACTCAAGGAGGCTAAAAACTTTTGGTTAACAAAAGGGAAGAAGGCCCCAACTTTATATACCAGTGAATTTAAATTCAAAAATGAATTTAATGTAAAACGTATTCCTGGGCACATTATTTTAGATAAAAAAGGTCGCATTGCTTTACAGTTTTTTGGCTCTATTAATAACCAAAAAACAGCCACTAATATTAAAAAATGGGTGTTCGGCCTTATTCAGGAAAAATAAACTCCGGAAAGTGATCAATTCTTCAGACATAAATATCTGAAGATATTGCTCTCATGGAGATGCTGAGGCCCCCATCTCTATTTGGCCAATAGAGCGCTCACTAATTAAATAGATTTAAAAACATATCCAGTAAGTTATCATTTACTGTTTCAGGCTCTCCATGGTTACTTGGGTCGGCAGCATACATTTTAAAAAGCTTAAGCACCTGTATATCCGTATATACAGGCTGATTCCCTGGAGGAGAATAGCAGTCGCCTGCCTCTTTGCTAAAAACATTAAAACAAAAGGGTATTTTTAAAAAATCTTCTAAATTCATTTTATACGGAGAAAACCACACAAATTCCTGGTCAATTACAAACCCCAAACATGACCGTATATGAGTCTTGTCCGGCGAGTAAAATTTAACAAATATATTTTCACTATTAACAATGACCTCTTGCATACAGTTTTCTAGTTCATAAGAAACATGCTGAATTAGAATATTTCTAAAATACAAATACCTATTAAAAACAAATTCTAGACTTTGAATTTTCAATTGGTCATCTTTCGATTTTAAATTGTAATTTCCATGAACTAAAGGATGTATTTTATGATTAAATTCTGTCAAAAAGTTCAATTTTTGTGATGCTTTACTTTCATGAGTATATTTCAACTGATGGATTATTTGATTTTCCTCATAGTTCAATGCGTCCACAATCAAGAGTTCTTCCATACCTGAACTCAAAGCCAATGGAGTCACAACACAGCTTCCCAGCACAATGAGAGTAAAAATGACGAACCTATTCAACATTTTGTATTTCTTTCCATTCTATTTAAGTGATTCAAACAGAACAACTTCAATTTTTGGACCAACCTGAACTTAATTACAGGGTATTCAGCTTATTTTTTCGTAGATAACGTATGCGAATTGCCCTTAATTGACAAGCACAATCAATCTTGAGCAAAGGACTAAACTTCATTATTGTAATAGTTTTTCGGTGCCCCCTCATAAACATTGTCTGGCACACAGATCAAAGCACCTCAATATGTGCTCCCAACCTGAAAAACCCATGGCAAGGTGCCACATTCATATGAAAAGCAAGGCTAATCCTACTGTACACAGAATATCAAAACTAACTACCTAATAGAAAAAGATTTTTCAGGCATAACTTTGAATTTTTTCAAATAGGCCCAAGAACCAAAAAACACAACCGTAAATAGAGCTGAAGATAATAAACTCATATGGTAAAACGGTAGGGCTGCTACATAAGAGCTAAGCAGGCCTCCCATATTTTTTGGGTACAGCCCCATGTTTAACCAAACTTCAAAATTTGTTACCAGAAAGAAAAACAAGGGAGCCGATCCTGACATCACAGCAAGGTTAACCAATTTAATTTTATCCTTTTTCACAACTAATCTACTCATCATGCTTATGGCTAGAAAACAAAACCAAACCACATATGCTGAGGCATGGATACCCACCATCGAATCAAAAACAATTAACAAAATCATGGGCAAAATTAGTAACCATTGATTCTTAGAAAAATAGGCCCCGGAAAAAATCGCCCAGCCAAACAATGGAGAAAAATTAGCAGGCATTGGCAAAAAACGTGTCAACATCACAAGCACTGAAATTAAGATAAAGCTAAAATATAGTTTTTTATTCATAATACACCTTCTTTATTAAAAATACCTTTACAAAGGTATACCCAATTTGCTCTACTTTGTAACTTAAATTTTCAAAAAGCTGAGGCAATATGTATAAATTAGTATTACTAAGACATGGTGAAAGCCTGTGGAATAAAGCCAACCTCTTTACCGGCTGGACGGATGTTGAACTTTCAGAAAAAGGCTATCAAGAAGCAAAAAACGCCGGACAGCTACTTAAACAGAAGGGATTTAGTTTTGATGTGGCCTTCACATCAGTTTTAAAGAGAGCTATTAGAACACTATGGATTACTTTAGATGAAATGGACCTTATGTGGATTCCGGTTAATCGCCACTGGCGCTTGAACGAGCGGCATTATGGGGCTCTGCAAGGCCTTAACAAAGCTGAAACTGCTGAAAAATACGGCGACGACCAGGTATTTACTTGGAGACGGAGCTACGACACCCCTCCCCCGACACTTGAAGAGTCTGATTCTCGTCATCCAAAAAATGACCCTCGCTACGCTCATTTAAATAATTTACCCGGCACAGAAGCACTCCTTCAATGTAAAAATCGTGTTTTACCCTATTGGAATGAGCATATTGTCCCACAGATTAAAAATGGGAAAAATGTAATCATTGCCGCTCATGGCAATAGCCTTAGAGCTTTGGTAAAACATTTAGATGATGTTTCTGACGATAAAATCACACAGCTTAACATTCCCACAGGCTCTCCCCTGGTTTATGAATTAGATGAAAACCTAAAAGCCATAAAACACTATTACTTAGAGTAGTAAAACTCATTATTTACAGTCTCTAACAATTGCACTTCATGAATTTGAACATTTCTAAGAGGTATCGCTCTTAGTTTATCATATATAAATTTTGAAAGGTTCTCACCGGTGGTGTTTTCAACAAATGCGTTAATTATTTTATGATTGAGTCGGTCTTTGAGTTGAGTGTTCAGAAGTTCGAGTAAATATGAATCTGCCATGACTGAGACTAAACCGTTTAACACTCGTCCCTTAAAAAGTACTTTTACCTCGTATTCATGACCATGAAAATGAGAGCATTTTTTAAACAAGCTTTGGTTTTCTGCTTTAGATAATTGTTTGTTTTCATGTTTATGAACACAGCTCAGCTTTACTACAGAAGATTTTAAAAACGCTACCTCTTCTAAAGCTAACTGCAGCATATTCTTATGTTGCAGACTATTGAGTTTTACTCCTATTGGCCCCTCAACCACATCAATAGACTCCACCTTAATGTCCAACTTATTATGCTCTATATACTCACTTAACCAATGGTATAGTCCTAGACAAATCAGCTCGCCCGAGAGCCCTGACTTTGACCTATCACACACAGACTTTAACTGAGGATAGGAGGGTAATTCGCTTAAAACCTGAATAAAATTAGCCTTATTAAATTTTGAATTTACTGCATTTGACAAGCTCTCCCAATCCGCTCCACTCACCTGCGGAGAGCCACAAAATAATCTTAGCTTTAAATGTACAGATTCAACTAATAGGTTCTGGGTTGCTGCACCCTCAAAGTCCTCGTGCATAAACACAAGGTTAAATCCTAACCCCTTAATATAACGTTTGAATTCTGAGTTCATTATCATAGAAATAGCATATCCTTGTAATTTTAACAATATGACTTATTTCCCAAAATGCCTATTGAAATTTTTACCTAATCACTCCATTATGGTCGCAAATCAAAT
>Ga0233443_1003273_pt1 | contig 11465 bp, 10 predicted proteins | sample SI_123_September_2_FD_182784 | JGI IMG/M metagenome (GOLD analysis project Ga0233443, IMG submission 182784) | Seawater microbial communities from Saanich Inlet, British Columbia, Canada - SI_123_September2016_200_MG | ecosystem: Environmental > Aquatic > Marine > Inlet | place: Canada: British... | reverse complement strand
TGTTATTGCCCCGATAAGATTAATGGTTTCTTTATTATCAGCCATTGGTTCAATTACAATTCTTGTAATGCTTTCATATGAATTGACTTTTTATATTGTTGCTGTTATTTTCATAATGCTACCTTATCCAATGCTGCTAATTTCACGAACCACTAAATTAGGTAGAATAAATACTAAGTTTAATTCTTTCTTGGTATCGTTTTTACTGGATAGGCTAAAGTCCCCTAGACTCGTTCGTTTGTCAGGTACACGTAATTCTGAAATCAAAGAGTATTCTGATATTACTGAAAAACAGAGAAGTTTGACTCTAGATATTCATGTATTAAAAGAGAGAGTAGTATTAATATTTGAGCCAGCAATTATTTTTTCATCATTAGTTATATTGTATATTGCAATAACTTATTTAGACATGACGCCAAGTTCTGTTCTGCTTTTTATGGTGATTACAGTTAAACTTGTGCCAATAATCAGGTCTATTTTGATGCAAAAGCAAAGTATAAACAGGACAAAGGGTTCTATTGAGGCTATTGATTCGTTAATATCAAGTATAAGGCTAAAAAATGAGAATTTTAGTTCTGAATGTAACAGTGCTGTAGATATGCATTCTGCACCAAATATCAAGCTACAAAATGTATCATATAGATATGTAAATACTAGTAAATATGCACTTTCAAATGTTTCATTAACCTTTGGTCATGGTACGATTAATGGCGTTATTGGCCCATCAGGATCAGGTAAATCAACTTTAATTGATATTATATCTAGCTACAGAACTCCTAATAAAGGATCAGTTTATTTTAATAATAAAAAACCTTCTGAATTCAAGATTAATAGTCTGATCTCATATGTTCCCCAACAACCACAAATTTTTGATGGGCAGATTATGAATCATATTTCTTATGGTGCATCTGACAAATTATTACCCAATATTACAGATGCAGCAATTTTGTCTGGAGCGCATGAATTTATTATGAAATTGGATAATAAATATCAAACAGTATTAAGTAATAATGGCGATAATTTGTCAGGAGGACAGAGGTATAGATTAGACATGGCACGTGCTTTATTATCCAATGCTCCAATATTGATATTAGATGAGCCTACTAGTGCGCTTGATTATGAAAGTAAAATTAAATTTGTCAATACTCTTAAAAATATAAAAAAGGAAACAGATAAAATAATTATTGTAATAACACATGACTTTTCTATTATGTCAATATTTGATAGCATTGTACTGCTTAAGGATGGAGCAATGGTTACACAGTCTACACACACTAAATTAATAAATATTAGCTCTTGGTATTCAAACGGAATTTCTAATTTTTATGAAAAATAAGTCTAATTTTTATATTTTGTTGAATGCTGAAATTTATGTATAGAGCCAAAGGTAAAGAGGGCGGCTTATCATTTATTTTTGTATTATAATAACTTGCATAACTTTAGTGTGACATTGAAAATATCATGAATCAGATGAAAATAGATTTTGACATAAGATATTGGCTAAATAAAATCGTAATTGTTTTCTTGTATATTGCCCCTATATTATTAATGGCTATGTATGATTTTGCATTTGTTACGTATGACTCTGAACCAGATTATATCTCTTCTGCCTTTCACATTTCTGAATACGGGATTCCATTTAATTCTAGTCATCCTGGAACAGTAACCCAGTATCTTGTCAGTATTCCTTTATTATTTTCCTTGTATTTTGAGTTATCAATTGATATTGCCATAACTCTTATGAGATTGACTGAGCTAGGTGTTATGGCAATGTTATTATGGATAGGTATTAATATAATGGGAATTACAAGCAAAACAGTTAAAGTATTTTGTTATTCATTAATCTGGTTTTTGATTTTTATTTATCCATCTACTTCAGTTGTATTTAGGTATCTTAGTGCAGAAATATTACTATTTGGTCTATCTTTCTTATTATGTGCTTTGTGGTATAGGCATTTACAAACAGAAGAAGGGGTTGCGTTACTCAGTCTTATTGTTGGAATTGGTATGAATGTAAAACCTACCTTTATTTTTCTTTTAATTGTGCTGTCATCCTTTCATCTATTGCATTATGCTTGTTATTCTAAATTGTACAAAGGTATCCAGGCGATTTTAAAAATATTTATTTATGGGGCTATGTGGTTTGTTGTATTCTCAATACCAAAGATATTTCAAATTTTATTAAAAATGTTAGATTTATCCAGTGGATGGTACGACCTAATTGGAGACACTATTAGTGTGCTTTCAATATTAAATTATTTAATAATCTTTATTTTTCTACTATTGTTGGTATTTTTATTTTATTTGTCTATCAAATATAAAGTTATTTCAAAAAATAAATCTAATTTAATTAATGTTATGATTAGAGAAGGCTGGGTAATTGCCCTTCCAGTTGCTATATTTGTTTTTTACAAACTTTTCTATTATTTTATACACCCAGAAATTGACTATTTAGTTGGTCTTGAACAATGGGAAAGTTTGGGGATTATGAGAAGAAATAGTGTGCCGTTATATGCTTTTTTGGTTTTTATTGTTATCAAGATTATTTCTGTTAAATTTTCTAATTTTAAATTTTACAACCTTTCTCTTTCTCTCATTTTTTTATTCTTAGGCGGTAGTATATCAATTTCTACGGCGTCTAAAGGGTATATATTTGAAAATAAACACAATAAGTTGTTTGATCAATCTTTGATGAAAATTAAAAACAATAATAAAAATTCAAGTATTTTTATCCATCGTGATAACTATTTTGATTCAATTGCTCAATTCCAATTATGGACAAATATTCGATATGGGAATTGCAATGATGAGAAATTGAATACAATGCTGAAATCAACATATTCTGATATTGATATTAGCGGTGTGTCATATATATCAGCCTTTACTGGAATTCTTGATTGTCATAATAAGAAAAATAACACTCTGTCATTTTATGATATGTGGTTAGAAACTCCAAATAATGTTATTAAAGTGGATATATGTAATAGATTAGATGATTTAAATAATGATAAAATATTTTTACTCGATAGTAGATACATTGATTGGGACGATCCTAATGAAATAATAAGTGATTTAAATCTAGTTATAAAGTCTTGCGGCTATAAAATGCATAGGAATCGTGAATATTTTCATAATAATAAAATTATGGCATTTGATTTTATTAAATCTTAAAACTATTTTTTAGGTTGAAACTATGGGCAATATTTCTAATACAAACACTTCTCAACAAGACTTAATTGAGTTGCTTGGTCGGGATGCTGAAAAATATAGAAAATCTATTCAGAGGTAAAGTGATGCAAATAGTAATCCCTATGTCTGGATTTGGAGAAAGGTTTAGACAGGTAGGATATACTGTCCCCAAGCCTTTGATTGAAATAGATGGCAAGCCAATTATTCAATATGTGGTAGAAATGTTTCCTGGTGAGAATAATTTTGTGTTCATTTGCAACAAAGATCATTTACAAGAGCCAAAATACAGAATGCGTGAAATTCTGGAATCTATTGCACCCAGTGGTAGAGTTATTGGGATTGATCCACATAAATTAGGACCTGTACATGCCGTATTGCAAGTAATTGATGAACTAGATCCTGATAAAGCAACAATAGTAAATTATGCAGACTTTACTTGTGATTGGGATTATGTTGATTTTTGCAGAATGATGCAAGACACCCGGTGTGATGGAGCAATCCCATGCTATCGTGGATTTCACCCACACACACTCTGGAGTAATTATTATGCATATGTTCGAGAAGAAAATATGCGAGCATACGATATACAGGAGAAAAAGCCATTTACCAATTTCCCAAGAGAAGAGTTTGCATCTAGTGGGACTTACTATTTTAAAAGCGGGAAACTCATGCAACGTTATTTTGAACGTTGCGTTACTGAAGGCTTAACAGTAGGCGGTGAGTATTATGCTAGTATGGTTTATAAACCAATGATGCAAGACGGATTGGAAGTTCAGGTATATGAACTCGAACATTTTATGCAATGGGGTGTACCATCCGATCTTGAGGAGTATTGTTATTGGTCTGACACTTTTCGCTCAATGTTAGGTGAAGACGCTACTCCAAAACACGAGGGGGTCTTGATGCTTCCAATGGTTGGATTAGGTAGTCGATTTCAGAAAGAAGGGTACAAAACACCAAAGCCATTAATTCTGGTTTCTGGTCGGCCAATGTCAGTGCAAGCATTGATGGATTTACCAAAGACCAAGCATCAAAGGTTTATTCTGCGTAATGATATGTTAGGTAGCAATCAGCTGAAAAAGATTTTACATGACGCCTCTCCATTAGCTAAATTCTCTATACTTGATCATATGACAGATGGCCAAGCAAGTACATGCGTTGAAGGCTCTAAAGGGCTAGAAGTGAATGAGCCTGTCACAATTGCCGCTTGTGATAATGGTATGATTTACAATGCTGCTACTTTTCAGTCATTAATGAGCCTAGATAATATAGATGTTATAGTTTGGGGTGCTAGGGGCTACCCAGGAGCGATACGCTCTCCTGAAATGTATGGATGGATTGATGCAGATGAATTTGGCGTTGTTAAAAGTATTTCAGTCAAGCATCCTTTATCGAATCCGTCGACAGATCCGATAGTTGCTGGTACTTTTACCTTTAAAAGATTGGGAGATTTTCTAAAGAGTGTTGACCATATGAAGAATCGACAAGCTCTAGTCAATGGTGAGTATTATGTAGATACTGTAATAAATGATGCAATTACGCTTGGATTGCGTTGCGTTATATTTGAAATCGATTATTATATTTGCTGGGGAACTCCGAATGATTTACGTACATTTGAGTACTGGCAATCTTGTTTTGATGGGTGGGACTCGCATCCTTATACGTTAGAAAAAGATAAAAATGTATTGAGCAATGTATAGAGGTCTTAGAGAATATATTAAACTTCTTTTAGAGCGCGAGGTTATGCGTTTTCTAATTGTTGGAAGTGCTACAGTGCTTGTTGATTTAGTTTGTTATTTTGTGTTAATTAATTTGGATTATGATACGCATATATCAAAGGGTATAAGTTTTTCTGCTGGTACTGTCTTTGCTTATTTTGCCAATAGCAGTTATACCTTTCAAGGGTCTAAAAGGGGCTCGTTAATTTTTTTCATTTTTTGTTTATTATATTTATCAACACTTGTGATAAATATTGTTACCAATGAAATAGTGCTGGAGTCGATGGGTCGTACAGATATATCGTTTGTATTTGCATTTTTTCTTGCTACTACTCTATCAGCAATATTGAATTTTATTGGAATGAAGTATTATGTTTTTCAGAAATAAAAGAATTAGACAATGAAGAAATTATCTCTTGTTATTCCTTGTTATAACGAAAGCGAAAGCATTCCAGAGCTTTTAGAATCATGCAATGAGGCTTTTTATGGAAAAGATGTCGAGGTTGTTATTGTGGATAATGGCTCAACAGACAATACACAAGAAGTTATTTCTAAGCTGCTGGGTAAGTATAAATTTGTTACTTTAGTGAGTGTGAAAAAGAATATTGGGTATGGCCATGGTATTGTTCAAGGGCTTAATAAGGCGTCAGGGGAAATTCTTGGATGGACGCATGCTGATTTACAAACAAATCCAGTAGACGCTATCGAGGGGTTGAATTTTTTTAATAATAATACGAATACATTTGTAAAGGGAAAGCGTTATGGGCGCCCCATACTAGATATTTTATTTACGATTGGCATGTCCTTTTTTGAAACTTTGTTGATGAAAACTCGAATGTGGGATATTAATGCCCAGCCAGCCTTGTTCCACCGTTCTTTTTTTGATTCTTGGAAAAATCCTCCTGATGATTTTTCATTGGATTTATTTGTATACTTTATAGCAAAAAAAGAAGGTTTAAATATTAAAAGATTTCCAGTTTTATTCAGTGATAGGATCTATGGAAAATCACATTGGAATGTTAATTTTTCTGGAAAGTATAAATTTATAAAAAGAACACTTCAATATAGTTTTCTATTAAAACAGAGGTTTAAAGGTAGTGCATAAAATTCTTCATAGGGTTAATACCAAACAGGACTTATTGACTACCCCAATAGGTTTTGGCGTTGAAATAGATATAAGGTCTAATGGAGATCAATTGTATCTATGCCATGACCCATTCTCGAGTGGAGATAGTCTTGAAGAATGGTTGGAGCTATATAATCATGGAACTTTAATCTTGAATGTGAAAGAAGAAGGTTTGGAGGATCGATTGATTGAGCTAATGCAAAAATTTAGTATTGATGATTATTTCTTTTTAGATCAGTCATTTCCTTTCTTAATAAAATCAGCTTCTAAAGGAGAAAATAAATGTGCAGTGCGTGTCTCTGAATTTGAAAATATTGAAACAGCCATGAAACTCAGTGGAAAAATAGATTGGGTGTGGGTTGATTGTTTTACACGTTTTCCATTAACAGCTAAAGATGCAAAGCGTTTACAAATTGATGGGGGTTTCAAGCTTTGCTTTGTTTCTCCTGAGTTACAAGGAAGAATGGATAAAGATTATATAAAAGAGTACCGTGATAGAATCAAGTCTCTTGGAATTAGTGGAGATGCGGTATGTACCAAACATCCAGAACTTTGGGAGTAACTTGGTCTGATCTTATTAGGGATCGATTATTTATGGCTGGATTGGTAATAAAACTAATCCTAATTTTTGCATTTATTCCCACAATACAAACAGAATGGTTTGTACCATTTGTTGTGGATGCAATTGAGAATCCTAGTTTTAGTCCATGGTCATCATTTATCAATTCTGATAAAGATATTCTAGCGTTCCCTTATGGCCCAATTATGCTGTTGGCGCATTTACCTACAACGTTTTTAGGCTGGGTAATAGATAGCACTACTGGAGCTAATTATTTCTCTGGCCTGGGCTTTAGACTAAGTTTACTTGGTGCAGACATGTTGCTATTAACTTTATTATTACAGCAATTTGAGAGTCGTTGGCGTGACTTATTGATTCATTATTGGCTTTCTCCACTGGTGTTACTCATTACCTACTGGCACGGGCAGACAGACCTAATTCCAATAGTATTATTTATGGCATCCATTGTTCTTCTAAAGAAAAACAAATTAATGCTTAGTGGTATGATTTTGGCAGTATCTGTAGCCGCAAAGCATAGCATGTTAATCACTATGCCATTCATTCTTATATACTCATGGTTTAAGCGTAATAATATTAAAGATGTCTATAGGTTTGTTTTATATTTTTTATTAGTGTTTTTATTGTTTGAAGGCTTGTTTTTATTTGACTATGGATTTCAACAAATGGTACTTAGCAATAGAGAGGCAGAAAAAGTTTTTTGGCTTGCTATATCTATGGGCGATCTGTTAAAGATTTATATTCTGCCTTTGGTTTATTTGCTTTTGGTTTATTTGACTTGGAGGTTAAGGAGGATCAACTTTGAACTCTTATTGGCTACTTTAGGGGTTGCATTTAGTGTTTTGATTCTATTAACGCCTGCACCACCTGGATGGTTTTTGTGGCTAACCCCTGTACTAGCATTGCACTATAGTCGAGGAAATGGTAATGCAGTGTTACTTGGCTCTCTCTTTAGTTTGGCTTTTGTGATGTATCATTCTATTTATAGTACGGGTGCCAAAATAGCTTTTTTTGATAATTTAAGCCTCTCTATGAATATTATTAATTTCTTTGATATGCCGTATATTCAAGCCTTATTGAATACAACTATTATTGGACTTGTAATGGTTATAACATTACAAATCTTTAGAGATGGAATAAAAGGTAGTGATTATTATCATTTAGGTAAGAAGCCCTTAGTCATCGGTATTTCTGGGGCGGATAATTCTGGAAAATTAAATTTTGTAGAGGCGTTGACAGGTCTATTTGGTAAAAATAAAGTTTTAACTATATCTGGTGAAAATTATTTTAACTGGGATAAACACTCACCTATGTGGCAGGCAATAACATCCTCTAATCCCCATGCAAGTAATATTTTTCTTATGATTAGCGATCTACGTAAGATCATAAGCGGAGAATGGATAAAAAGGAGGGTGTATAACCGTGATACAGGTCTTTTTTCTACGGAGAAGATACATCGGGGTCATCAAGTAATTATAGTTAGTGGTTTGCACGCCCTTCATACAAAACAGTTGGTTGAAATACATGATGTAAAATTTTTTCTTGCGAATAAAGACGATAATCATAAAAGTGTGAAGAATGTAGATTTTGAGAAATACATTCAACCTCAGCAAAAGAGCGCTGATATTATTTTTGAAGCACAGACTAAAAGTAATAAAAATATTGATTTAACCATTAGAATTCGTGATGGAGTTTATTACCAAGAGTTGTTTAGAGTGTTGATAGGCATCTGTGGACTGCAAATGGAAGTAATTGAACTTGATGAATATGACAATGTTGAGCTTATTGTTCAAGGTGAAATTCAATCTGTTGACATTAGACTTGCCGCAAACGTAGTTACCCCGAATTTGAGTGAATTCATTGACCAAGAAAATGGTTTTTATGGTGGCACAATAGGTGTAATGCAACTAGTGGCATTAATGGAAATTGATGAAGTATTAAAAAGAAGAAGGGCGGTGATATAGTGTTAAAGATTTATCAAGACATAGTGATATCAAAGCCAAAAGCTATCATATTTGACACAGATAATACTTTATATTTGTATGAGGTTGCGCATCGTGCAGCCATGAAATCAGCAATGCAAAAGGCAGAAAATACATTAGGAGTTAGTAGTCAAGATTTTCAACAAGTTTTTGATTTATCAAGAAAAGAAATAAAGTTGCAACTAGGTAGCACTGCTAGCTCTCATAGTCGTTTACTTTACTTTCAAAGAGCTATTGAAAAACTTGGAATGGGTACAAGAATTTTTCTAACATTGGATCTTGAACAAACTTACTGGAGGGAATTTTTGGTTAATACTAGATTATTTCCAGGAGTGAGAGAGTTTTTACAGCAATTAAAGAGTATTGGAATTAAAACAGCCAATATTACAGATTTAACTGCACAAATTCAATTTAGAAAAATGGTATATTTTGGCTTAGATGAGTATTTTGACTATGTAGTTACTTCAGAGGAGGCTGGATGTGATAAGCCAAATATTGAGCCTTTCAGAATGGCGCTTAATAAACTTAAGACTGATCCTGCAGATGTTTGGATGATTGGAGATAGTTCTGAGAATGATATTTATGGTGCTAAAAGTAATTTTAATATGACAACATTGCAAAAGACACATAAAAGGGTTGAGATTGGGAGCAATCAATTTGAGCCAGATGTGTCTTTTAACCATTATTCAGAGCTTATAAGTCTGATTTCAGATTTACAAAAAAATTGATTTTGATGAAGTGAATAAGATGCGTGAAACTGTTGAGAAATTTTGTACAACAATTGGATTAAATCCTATGCTGGTTCAAGGCGCCGGTGGCAATATATCGTGGAAAGATGGAGACACTCTTTGGGTTAAAGCATCTGGAATGTGGATGGTCGATGCTGAAAAAAAAGATATATTTGTACCAGTAGATCTAAAAAATATCAGAGAAGAAATAGAAAAACATAATTATTCTGTTGATATACAAACTTTAACCTTATCTGAACTACGACCATCAATTGAAACTATTTTGCATGGTTTAATGCCGCATAGAGTTGTATTGCACGTGCATCCCGTTGAAATATTACCGTATTTAGTTACTAAGAATTACTCAGAATTACTCAAGTCTATTTTAAAAGATACACATAACTCTGCTTGCGTTGACTATAAAAAGCCAGGGTCTGATTTGGCACAGGCAATCAGCGAAATATTTTTATGTTCGCCCGACACGCAGATTCTCTTTTTGCAAAATCATGGAATTGTTATTGGTGGTGATGATGTTGACGAAATTAATAGAATTCTAGATGACTTAGTTAAGAAAATTAGTAGACATCTAAATAAGTCAGTTGATCCATGTAATGATATTGGTTTAACTTCACCTCCTGATGATTATCATCTAATTTTGGATAATGAAATAAATAATTTAGTTTTGAATGAGGATTATTTTACCCATGTTCGTAAGAACTGGGCTTTATACCCAGATCATGTTGTTTTTTTGGGTAAAGAATCATTTTATTATGACAGTGTGGAGGAATTTATATCCTCTAATATAAGACCAGATTTGTTGTTTATTAAAGGGGCCGGTGTTTATACTTTGCCAAAATTTAGCCGTGCAAAATTAGATCAATTAAGGTGTTACTATGATGTGATTATTCGACTAGACATTGAGCATAAAATAAGAGTTCTTAATGATAAAGAAATTAATGAATTATTAGATTGGGATTTAGAAAGGTACAGAATTAAACATGAAAAGTAGGAAAATTATAATACCCCAACAAATTAAGACAACAATTTAAGATTTCTTATTTCGAACGAGTTAAACTTAACCCAACAATTCGGAGTAACAAATATGAGTAAAAAACCAATAAACGTGTGCCAAGAAAGTATAAAATTAAACCAGAAAAAAAAAGAGAATCGCTTAGATGTTCTATATAAGAAATTTTAAATTGTTGTCAGAGGTTTTGGGGTGGTAAACAATGAAATTAATTTATAAAATATATGCCGTGCTAATAAAAAATAATAAACATGGTAATGTTGGGAGATCAAAGAACAAATGAATAATGTTGATAGTTTTTTTTTACAAAAGATATAGAGAAATTTTCTAAATCTTATTTTTCTTACCTTAAGGATGTATTTGACAAGGTAAGCCTGAAAGAGATAGGTATATTTGTTATGCGAATTCAAGAATTTAAATCAGTTGGGTGAGATTAATAGTTAGTGGTTACGTATATAATGACAAGCGACTTATTAATTTTAATAAGTTAAGCGTAATAACTTGCTTATATAAAAAATAGGTTGCTATAGTATTGGAGCTCTATATTAATACTAGAGATATTGTTGAATTAATGAGAAATAAATATGAAATCGATTGTAACTGGAGGGGCTGGATTTATTGGTAGCCATTTGGTGGATAAGTTGCTAGATATAGGGCATGAAGTTGTTGTACTTGACAACTTTAGTACCGGGCGTAAGGAAAATTTAAGTCATGTAGATGCACAAATAAAGTTAGTAGAATGCGATTTGTCTATAAAAGGTGAATGGATCAAGGAATTCGATCAAGTTGATTGGGTTTTTCACCTTGCATCTCTTGCTGATATTGTTCCCTCTATTCAAAACCCAGAAAGTTACTTTCGGTCAAATGTTGATGCGACTTTCTATGTGTTGGAAGCTACACGACATGCCAATGTAAAACGATTTGTTTATTCAGCATCCTCATCATGTTACGGAATTCCTGATAAATATCCAACCTTGGAAGAATCAGATATTCGACCACAATACCCTTATGCATTAGCCAAAAGAATGGGTGAAGAGTTGGTTGAGCATTGGGCACAATTATATAATCTACCAGCTATATCTTTACGTTTCTTCAATGTGTATGGCACAAGATCAAGA
>Ga0233443_1003272_pt1 | contig 11466 bp, 8 predicted proteins | sample SI_123_September_2_FD_182784 | JGI IMG/M metagenome (GOLD analysis project Ga0233443, IMG submission 182784) | Seawater microbial communities from Saanich Inlet, British Columbia, Canada - SI_123_September2016_200_MG | ecosystem: Environmental > Aquatic > Marine > Inlet | place: Canada: British... | reverse complement strand
TGTATTTTTCCTGTGATGTAGGTAAACAGCTGGAAAGCAAAGCAGGGATCCTATCTATTAATAACTATGATTTTGAGTCCCTTTATGGAGTTAAGTTCGGTATGAATAAAAGAGATCGCATTCTGACCTTTGAGAGTGGTTCGTCTCATGGAATGGCTCTGGTTGGAGTGGATGTTAATGAGAAAGAAGAGCCTACAAAATGGTTACTTGAGAACAGCTGGGGTGAGAAATCAGGAAATAAGGGATATCTGACGATGACGGATGAATGGTTCGATGAATATATGTTCAGAGTTGTTGTAAAAAAGGAATTTGTTAGTAATAAGGTGTTGAAGATTCTGGAGTTGGACCCAATAATTCTACCACCCTGGGATCCAATGTTTTTACCTGATCGCTAGCATAAAAGATATTGCATAAAAAAATAGCTTACCAACTCTGGTAAGCTATTTTTTTATGTCAGCTTTAGCTTACTTTTTCCTAGTATTCTTTGCATAATCTGCAACATACTGATCTATGGCCATTGTCATCGACGGAGCTTCCTTGGTTGGAGCTTTTATATCGATTCTTAAGCCAGCCTCAATCGCCGCTTTCTGAGTTGAAGGGCCAAAGGTTGCAACTTTAATTTCTGCTTGTTTAAATTCAGGGAAATTCTCGAATAGTGAAGTAGTTCCGGCAGGAGTAAAGAAAACGATCAGGTCATAGTCATAAATGTCTTCTATATCCTTAATAAGATCACAACTTAAGGTGTGAAACAGCACAAGGTTAGAGTACTTTATGTCGTTACTGTCCAGTTTGCCACTTAGTTCTTCAACCGGAGTGTCAGACAAGGTTAGTAACAATTTACCATTGCTGTGTTTTGCCTTGATTATTTCAATTAGCTCATCAATTGACTTATCACCAAAGAAGATTTTTCGTTTACGATAAACAATGTATTTCTGAAGATAGAGAGCGATGGACTCTGTAGCACAGAAATATTTCATAGTATCAGGAACATTTATTCTGGATTCTTCACAAATCCTGAAAAAATTATCAATGGCAATTCGACTGGTGAATATTACACCGCTGTGGTCCAGGATTCGAACTTTTGATTCCCGATACTCTTTTGATGAGACTCCTTCAATTCGTATGAATTTTTGAAAATCAATTTTCAAACTATGCTTCTCAGCCAAATCAAAGTAGGGAGATTTGTCTGATTCAGGTTTAGGTTGAGATACCAGTACTTTTCTGATTTTATCCAATTTAATTATATTATGGGTTACTAATTCTTCTCTATAATTTTCAAAATATGATGGAATACCTTAATACCTGTTTCGGTAATCTCATCGGGGAAATCATAATTAGAGTTGTGTAGTTGAGGTTGAGTTACACCACTGCCAATTCCGATTAATGCACTTTTGTATTTCTTACTATAGTGAGAGAAATCCTCTGACCATTTATAAGGTTCCTGTAATATTTCTATATCAAGTTCCAGCTGTCTGGCCGCTGTTTCAACAATCAGCGCTGCACTTTTATTATTACTCACAGCAAAAAACTCCTCAGAATAATGAATCTCACTTTCAAGCTTATATTTGCGGGCAAGCTCGTATACCAGAAACTCTATCTGCTGCGTAAGTTCACTCATGGAATCATTACCATCCGATCTTAATGTTGCTCTGATCTCTGCGTATCCGGCAGCTGTACCAAAAGCAATTTCGCCAAGGAGCACATGAACAACCGTAATGATTGAATGCACACTTGAATTGGAGTAACTATTAAATTCCTGAATTATATCTGCAATGGCCAGGTCAGGATTAATTCCATCCTCAGGGTAAGCTGCATGACTTGTTTTTCCCTTGAGCTGAATGATGATTCCTTTTGAGGCTGAAGTAAATCCTTCCTCCTTTATAATAATTTGATTTCTCGGTTTGCCGGGAATATTATGGAAAGCAAAAATGTACTCAGGGTTTAAGGCTGCAAATTGCTTGTCATTGACAACGTCTAGTGCACCTTCTCCGGTTTCTTCAGCCGACTGAAATAAAAGGACCACTCTTAGTCCGGAAACAGGAGAGCTGTCTAGCTCAGATACCAGGCCTAAGAGAATTGTCATGTGGCCATCATGCCCACAGGAGTGTGCAACTCCTTCATTAATTGAGCAATGATCAAAGGTGTTCGATTCATGAATTGGAAGAGCGTCTAACTCTGCTCTGAAAACAACAGTTGGTAGTTCCGGATTATCATTAAAAATGAATGCAAGGCTTTTCTCCGAGGCCAGATCCATAATTCTATCCGGATTGAAATAAGAAAGCATCTCCTTGATAAACAGGCGTGTTTCCGATTCGCAGTTGGAAAGTTCTGGGTTTTGATGTAGGTGCATACGAATCCGGGTTAGATCACCATTTGATTTTATGTCCCACTTTGTCCTCACTGATAACATATAAGCTACCTTTTTATATCACCCACTAATTGACTCGTTACTGAACCCTTCATCTCTTTTTGTGTTGATAATGCTAACTTGTTTAATTCTAAATTAGCGAGAATTGACGGTTAAGAACGCTCTGACTTTGAGTTTGCAAAAATACAAATTATTTATAGTATAACAAATAGGCACGATGTCTCTTAATTATTGAAATAAAGAATGGATCAGATATCTAATATCAATCACCGGATAGAGGTGATAGAACTCACTGAGGATAACTTAAATATGAATCCTTTCGTTCAGTTAAGAACCTGGCTGAAAGAGGCTGAAGACTGCGAACTGCTGGATTACAATGCGATGGCACTGGCAACAGTAGGAAAGGACTTACAACCATCAAGCAGAATGGTTCTGTTGAAAGAAATTCTGAGCGATGGAGTTGTGTTTTTTACCAACTATCGGAGTAAGAAAGCTATGCAACTTGCTATTCAGCCTAAAGTGTCAGCAGTTATCTACTGGCCTCAGTTCGAACGACAGATCAGAATTGAAGGACTGGTGGAAAGGCTGGATGAAGCCAGTTCTGATGAATACTACGATAGTCGTCCGTATGGAAGTAAGATAGGGGCATGGGCTTCTCCCCAAAGTCAGCCCATACCAAATCGGAATTATCTGGAGAATTTGAAGTCCGACTATGAAGAAATCATGAAGGATAAAATAGTAAAGCGGCCTGACTTCTGGGGCGGATACATTTTAAAGCCTGTTCTGATTGAGTTCTGGAAAGGCAGAGAGGATCGATTACACGATCGCTTTGAGTATCGTAAAGACGAAAAAAACTGGAATGTTCAACGTCTGGCGCCTTAAAATAAGGCTGTTCAAAACATCGCTCCGGAACATTAAGTTCGAACAAGGTTTTGAACAGCCTTTGGTTTAGAATTTCAAGGTAATGGATCCCAATACATTCAAACCCGCCTGAGGATAGTAATACCTTGTCCCTCCCCACACATATCCATTGGAAGCGTACATCTGATCAAAGATATTATTAAGCAGAACCGAAAGGTCAATTTCTCGCATGAATGCAGGCCTTAACTTATAGCTTACTCTGAAATCCGTGGAACTATATGGATCAAGTGTAAGCTCTTCATTTTGTGTAAGATCTAAATATTGTTTTGAAACATATTTTGTTCGCAGAGCAAGTTTAATTCCGGTAATTGGCCGCGTAAGCAGTTCAATGCCGGCAATTGTCTGCGGGCTAAATGAGAGTTGAATGGTTCCAAAATCTTTTATGGTTCCATTTGCCTGTTCTTCAAAATGTTCAGTACCGCTTGAGCCAACACTGAGGGTAGTTCTGGCCTGAACCTTTTCAGAAAACTTATAACTGCCTTCAAGTTCAGTTCCAATTCGATAACTTTCACCTACATTTGCTCTAATAGGCGAGCCAACATCGTTTATTTCTCCTGTTAGTACCAGTTGATTTGAATAGAGCATATAATAGGCATTTATGTTGTATGCAAAACGTTGATTGTTATTTCTCAATCCAAATTCATAATCGATCAGTCTCTCCTCTACAGGATCTGTCCCTGTCGGTGCATCTATAAAATCGGTTCGTATGGGCTCACGATGAGCAATAGCAATGGATGCATAAAGCTGGCCTGCACGATTCAGCTTATAGCTTAAACCTGCCTTGGGATTAAAGAAGGTAAACTGCTTGTTGATACTTATGTCATCACCACCTTTGTCTGTGCCAGATGCTACGTAGTCAACATTTCGAACCTGGAGATCAGCAAAAAGATTTAAGTAAGATCCCAACTGATAGTTCACTTTCAAATAATTATTAATATCCGACTTGTTTGAAGTGTTGTCATAATACTTATCGCGGATATTGCTTAATCCGGAGAACTGAGCCCAGATGATCTCACCGAGGTGTCTTGCATTTGCATACTTGTTTGCTGCACCACCAAAGGTGATTCTTAATTTATTCTTATGATAGTTAAACGCATACGTTCCTCCATAGAAATGATTATCCAACCAGCGCCTGACAATCAGATCTGAATTTGTTATGGTGTCTGAGCCAATGATTTGATTGCCTATGGGATAATTGGCAAGTAGGTCGCCCTGATTGTACTCTTCGTAATATCCCCGACCATAGGTGTAATGAATAGCACCGCCAAAACTAAGGTGTTCACCAAGCAAATGACTGAGATGCAATTGATAATGATCCTGTTGATAATTATCCGTTTGCTGGTCATAGAACCTCATTGTACCATCTTCATTGTATATGACTCCGGCCCAATTAAATTTCCTGCCATAGGCATTAACTGTCCAATCATCCACACCCCACCAGGCCTGGCCTGTTTTTTCTTTTCCACTAAATACAATCGCTTTTATAAGCGTTTTTTCTGATTGATACCCGGCCTGTACATAGTAGGATTGTAAATCAGATGCTGAGCGGTCGATGTAACCATCTGATTTTATTTTTGATAATCTTCCGTCGAAGAACCAATGCTTGTTGATGAGCCCTGTTCCAAATTTTATATTGGTCTTTGAGGTGTTGAAGGAACCAAAAGCATTTGAAATTTCGGCAGATGCTTTTTTGTTTACACTACTTGTTTCCAGGTTTACAGTTGCTCCAAATGCACCACCACCATTGGTGGAAGTTCCAACTCCACGTTGCACCTGGATACTATTTACCGAACTGGCAAAGTCAGGCATATTGACCCAAAACACCCCGTGTGATTCCGGATCATTAACCGGAATACCATTTACAGTAACATTGATACGCTGAATGTTGCTTCCCCGGATCCACATACCTGTATAACCAATTCCTGCTCCGGCATCTGAAGAACTTACCAAACCCGGTTGCATGGATAATAAATAGGGCAAATCCTGCCCGAAATTGTTCGATTCAATTTCATCCTTCTTCACATAGGAATAGGTGGTTGGTGTTAGTTTTCCGGCACGGGTTGATTGAACAATTATCTCATCTGTTTTGATCCCGGCATTTAGCAGTGTAATCCTTACATGGAAATCTTTCGTTAAAATGATTTTTCGCGTGATGGTCGTAAAACCAATATAACTGACTGCCATGATATAAGTTCCTGAAGAAAGATCTCTGATCTCAAAAAGTCCTTTTCCGTCAGAAACTGCTCCACTAGTCCCGTCGATTAATTGAATATTAGCACCTGTCAGAGCTTCATTCTGTTCATTAGTAATTTCTCCGGTGATACTGAATTGCGAAAATGAAATAAATACCAGCAATTGCAATACAACGATTAAACCTGTTCTTTTCATGTCAAACTGTTATAAATGTTATTAAATATTGCAATGAGGATTGATCGTCAATGTCTATCCCTGCGCCGGCATTATCCGGATCAGGTTCATTGGGTTTGATCTCAGCCCGTAATTTTAAGGCACCCCATTCGGCGGCTAAGTTAAAACTTAATGTTTAGCAAGCAAAGCGGGAGATGGCAAATAAAAAAAACCGGCCTATGAGCCGGTTTGGGAAATTATACTTGCCTGATTCTATTATTTTACTTTCAAAACATCTTCAATTGCTTTAACAAATGATTCTTTAGGAAGTGCACCTTTTGCCATTTGCGGCTGTCCTTCCTTGGGAATGAATAAGATGGCCGGTATTGATTGGGTCTGAAAGACCTGAGCCAATTCTTTTTCATCATCAACATCAACCTTATAAATGATAATCTTGCCTTCGTATTCTTTTTGCAATTCTGCAAGAATTGGAGCAATCATCTTGCATGGACCGCACCAGTCGGCATAGAAGTCTACAATTGCAGGCAGCTCACCCTGATATTTCCAGTCCTGGCTTTTTTCGTAATCGAAGACCTTTGTTTTGAATGTTGCTGTGGTAAGTTTTTCAATACCTCCCTTTACAGGTTCGCCCTTAAAGGCAAAGGTGTTATTTTGAATTAGAAGCAGTGATAAAACTGCAAAAACTGTTGCTGAGATGATTGTCTTCTTCATAATATAATTTTTAAAAAATAGCTAAGGCAAAGATAAATCTCTGCCTTAGCAAACCTAACCTAACCATGAATTATTGCAAAGGTGTTTCTACTTTCAGCACATCTGCAATAGCTTTTTTAAACGTATCTTTTGGTAAAGCACCCTGAGCCATTTGTGGTTGTCCTTCGGTAGGAACAAACAATAATGATGGAATGCTTTGAATTCCGAACATACCTGATAATTCTTTTTCGGCTTCTGTATCAACTTTATAGATGTTGATCTTGTCGCCATATTCATTTTGAAGTTCTTCCAGAATCGGAGCTACCATCTTGCATGGATTACACCAATCTGCATAAAAATCAATCATACATGGTACATCACCCTCAAATTTCCAGTCTTTGTTTTCTTCAAAGTTGAATACCTTCTCCTTAAATGTTTCTTTTGTTAAATGTTCTAGTGCCATTTGCTTCTATTTAAAATTCAGTAATAATATCCTTAATTAAATATGTAAAAATCTACATGTGTGGATATGTCAACTTTTATGCCAAAGCGGTTTTATTAGAATTAACTCGCGGAAATCGGATTTGTTTGTAATTTTGTCACGATTTTAACATAAATGTCAGGTTTTAACATATTCTTTGTGTTTGATTGACAGCAACAATATGTTTAGATCAGTTAGTCGTTAAGAATTTGAAAAAGAATAGCATAAATATTCCGGCATATATCGGAAAGCTTACCACTCAAGAGGTAGAGAAGGAATTAAGCCATCCTGTTTTTAAGGTGATCTCAGAAATTGCGGGAAGAGAAAATCTCGAAACCTATGTGATTGGTGGATTTGTGAGAGATATATTTCTGGGACGGTCCAGTAAGGATATAGATATTGTTGTGATTGGAAATGGAATTGATTTAGCCCGTAAAGTGGCTCGTTCCATTGGAAAACATGTAAATGTGACAGTCTTTAAGAACTTTGGGACCGCCATGTTGAAGTATAAGGACTCAGAAATTGAATTTGTTGGCGCCCGAAAGGAATCTTATGACCGTAGTTCCAGAAAACCTGTAGTTGAGAATGGAACACTGGACGATGATCAGAAGCGGCGTGACTTTACAATTAATGCACTTGCTTTCAATCTGCATCCGGAACATTTCGGTGAAATGGTTGATCCTTTTAATGGTATCGGGGATTTACAGGAGAGAACCATAAAAACGCCACTTGAGCCCGGAACTACTTTTTCGGATGATCCACTTCGAATGATTCGAGCCATTCGTTTTGCAACACAATTACACTTTCGTATTGAGGAATCTACTTTAAATGCTATAGGAGAGAATAAGGAACGGATTAAAATTGTTTCAAAAGAGAGGATTGTTGTTGAGTTGCATAAAATGATTCTGTCGGCAAAACCATCTATTGGTTTTAAACTGCTTGAAGAAACCGGCTTACTTCAGATAATTTTTCCGGAATTTGCATCTTTAAAAGGAATTGATGAAAAGGATGGCAAACGTCATAAGGATAATTTTTATCATACCCTTGAAGTTGTTGACAATATCTGTAAAACAACAGATAAACTTTGGTTGCGCTGGAGTGCCATGCTTCACGACATAGCCAAACCACCGACCAAAAGATATTACCCGGATCAGGGCTGGACTTTTCACGGACATGAGTTTTTGGGTGCGAAAATGGTTCCGGGTATATTCAAAAGACTGCGTATGCCTTTGAATGAGAAAATGAAGTTTGTGCAAAAAATGGTACTCCTACATTTGCGGCCAATCGTTTTAGCTGAGGATTTTGTGTCTGATTCTGCAGTTAGAAGGTTGTTGTTTGATGCGGGTGATGATATTGAAGATTTAATGACACTGGCCGAAGCAGACATTACTTCCAAAAATGAAGTGAAGGTTCAAAAGTACCTGAGAAACTTTAAGATCGTAAGGAAGAAAATGAAGGAGATTGAGGAGAAAGATGCAGTGCGAAACTTTCAACCACCGGTATCAGGTGAACTCATAATGGAAACTTTTGGGCTTCCTCCTTCACGGGAGATTGGCTTAATCAAAGATGCCATCAAGGACGCCATCCTTGATGGGGAAATCAAAAATGACTACGATGAAGCCTATGCATTTATGTTAAAGCGTGCTGAATTATTGGGTCTTAAACCCGTATCAAATAACTAGAATTTAATCATCTTTCTCATCAAGCTACCTTTGCTTGTTTTCAATTGATAATAATACATGCCTTTTGTTTCAGAAGATAATTGAAGCTCCATGGAATGTGTACCCGCATCAAGGACTCCACGATATAACTGTGTTGTCAATATACCTTTTGCATCATAGACCGATAACTCAATGAAATCTGATGTTGGTAAATAAAATGAGATTTCAGTCTGGCCCTTGAATGGATTTGGATAGTTCTGATACAGATTTATATATTGTTGATGTGATACATTTTGCTTTGATCCCAGGTAATCCAATTGAGCAAGGCGCAGCATCAAAATATGATGTACCCCTAAAGCAGGAACACCCATAAATACTGAATCCTGCGAATGATAAATAGTATAGAAGTTGGCAAGGTATACATTTCCATGAGGATCTATATCCAGTTGATTCCCTTCTACATTATATCCCGGCGCCCCGAAATTCTGAGCCCATGAGAAATCTCCGTTGTCATTGTATTTTGCAATCAGAATATCGGTATTACCCAAAGTGTCAAAAACAAACACACCATTTCCTGGATCAAGATCCAGTGAATCATGAAAAAAACCAGTGATATAAAAGTCGCCGTTGTTATCCGAATCTATAGCATGAATTCGATAGCTACTCTTTCCCCCAATCTGTCTGGCCCAGACAAAACTGCCGGATGTATCAAGCTTACAAAAGTAATTGCCTCTGTTGTATTGCCCGGCTCCGGTAAGTTCAAAGATTCCTGCACCTGGATCAAAATCAATTGTATCTAAAAATAAGCCGGTTATTATTAAACCTTCATCTTCAGTAAACGCCATACCAGCAACTTCGTCGTTGTAAACACCTCCTATGGAATTAGCCCAAACCAAACTGCCATTGGTATTGTATTTACAGATAAAAATATCTAAGTTCCCATTGGAATAGATCATATTCCCGCCTGCGCCATGATCAAAAGATGCTGAATCGTTAAAGGTACCTGTGCAATAGATATTTCCAGCATTATCAACGTGCATATCCATCAGGAAATCATGGCTTGGGCCCCCGATGTTATTCACCCATTGAAACTCACCCTGACTGTTCAATTTAACCACTATAATGTCTGAACTGCCAATCACACCAATGGTATCTATTATAGGAGTTGGTATCAGATCGCTTAAACCAACGACTCCACCTCCCAGGTAAATATTTGAGTTCATATCAATCCCAATGGAGACAGCGCTTTCAATACCAATGCCTCCAAATCGTTTAGACCAGATATTGTTTCCGGCAAAGTCTTTCTTTACCAGAAAGAGATCGTCAGATCCATTGGCGATAATGATATTCTGGCCTGGTCCCGGCTCAATATCAGCCATGGCATTGAAGATGCCAAAGAAGTATACGTAACCAGCGTTGTCGATTGCTATATCAGCTGCTTTATCCTGACTATACCACCGATTTTTTCAGCCCAGATGAAATTCCCAAGACTATCTGACTTACACAAGAAAATATCCTCTAAAACTCCTTCAGATTCGAGAGGGAAATTACCTGAAGCAATTGGAAAATTAATTATTCCTTTATAGTTACCCAACAGATAACAGTTTCCCAGGTTATCTGATTTAATGGCTGCAGATGTGCAATTCTGTTCACCTCCAACTCCATCTATCCATTGCAGATCCGGGTTTTGGGCAAAACTGCTATAGCCGAAAATTGTTAGCAGTATGAATGTTGATATAGTTCCTCTCATTTCATTATAGTTAGTTAATAGTCCAATAGACTTTAGCGATTAATGATTAGTTGCATTACTTTCGGAGCCTCATCTTTCAGGGTTATTAAAACCAGATAATATCCATTATCCAAACTATTAATCTCCAATATGATATGATCAGTATTTCGGAAATGTTTGTATTTCAGAATTTGGCCATAGGAGCTGAAAATCTCCACTTTTCCGCTAAGATTTGAATTCCTAAGTTCCAGCTTAATAAAATCATTGGCCGGATTGGGATAGAGCTTAAATGGCATGTAAGAACGGGGATTATGAATCCCAATATCGTCCAGGGAGTAACACTGAGTAGTATCCGAACAATCATTCTGAGTAACAATTAAGGCGAAGCTATTACCTTCCATTAGAGTTATACTTGGTAAAACAGCGTTCTCAATATTTTCTCCCAGAAAACAATCGAACCACTGATACGTAGCAGAAGAGGCATTGGAAATAATTGTTTCACCTACTATGGTCACTGTTGTATCGACTTCATCGATGCTAAGGTTTAAGGTAATAATACTATCGCAACCTATGCTATTTACCAGAGTATCGTAATAGATGCCACTCGAAGTATAGATTGTATTGTTAAACTCAAAACTTACGCAACTTGTTTCGTTAAACTGAGAGCTTGAAGTTCCCAATACTGTTAGATAAACAGTAATAATACTATCACAGCCTGTCGAGTTTGGTATGGAATCAATGTAAACACCGGATGTATTCCAAACCGTTGAACCGTCAGGTGAGGGATAGCCATCACAAACAGTTTCAAACAACGTAATTTCGGAGTTTTCACCAACAGACAGATTAATGGTTATTATACTGTCGCACCCCGCTATATTGGGAACTGTATCGGCATACGTTCCGGATGTTGACCAGACATAATTGCCACTGGGCGAAGTATAGCTACCACAGGCCAGTTCCTCTACATACACATTTGATATGTGATGAACTATTAAATTTATATGAATGATGCTGTCGCAACCTCCGATATTTTCAATAGTATCAGTATATAATCCGGTAGTTGTCCACAGATAATTTCCGCTGGGGGATGTGTAGTAACCGCAGGATTCTTCAGTGATGGTAGTGTCAGCAGGTGTGGTTATTGTAAGATCTATGGTAAGAATACTGTCACATCCCATGAAAGAATTAATAGTATCGATATAGCTGCCGGAACTATTCCAGATGTAGTTTCCGCTGGGAGAAAGATAGG
>Ga0233443_1003267_pt1 | contig 11471 bp, 13 predicted proteins | sample SI_123_September_2_FD_182784 | JGI IMG/M metagenome (GOLD analysis project Ga0233443, IMG submission 182784) | Seawater microbial communities from Saanich Inlet, British Columbia, Canada - SI_123_September2016_200_MG | ecosystem: Environmental > Aquatic > Marine > Inlet | place: Canada: British... | reverse complement strand
ACCCCTGACCCTACATTTGGTCTATACGATAGATACAAGACAGCAAAACGACATGATACAAACTTCTTATCAGAGCAGACAGGAATGTTAGCCGAGCAAGACAAAGGTATGTATGACGATGAAGAAGATAAGAAAGGTCTTTTTAGCATGGATTGGTTTAAGTAATGTTTGGCGACCAAAGCAGAGGCGGTAGTTTACTAGATACTGTATTACAACTTGCTGTTCCTGCTTATGGTGTTATGCGTAATGCTCAAGCAGTGTTCGACCCTAACGCAAGAGAAGGAACAATGTTGGGTTGGGGCATGAACAAGATGGAGCAACCTGGTGGCATCTTTGGTGTTGGACAACCTCAAGGCGATGGATTATTAGGCGATGGATTCACAGGCGGTAATAATGATGTAGGTGGCTACGGCTACGAAACGTATAATGATGGAAACAACGATATTGGCGTAGAAAGCACGGCTTATGATGGTATGTCACAATCAGATATAGATGATTATGGCGACCAAGTTTCAGAATTTTAGGAGATAGGAATGGCAGAAGTAAACAATATTTGGGATTATCTTTATAACAGGCAAGATGACTATACTCCTTCTTTGTCTCAAGAGAAAGGATATGCACAATATCTATCAGACCAAGCAGTAACAAATAACGCACCAACAGCAACAAATAACGCACCAACAAATATGTCATTCCCTGTAGTAAGCGCTCAACCGTTTAATGAACAAATAGTACAAGACGTGCCTTTAGCACAACTTTCTGATACTACACCTACCAATATGAACGATGCTCTAGGTCCTATGGATATGATGGGGCAAGGCGGTCAAAATCTTGCTACAAGCGCTGTAGATACCGCTTGGAACTCTCAACAAGACCAAAGAACACCAACTGAAGAGCCTGGCTTCTTCGATAAAGTAGGTAGTGGTGTAAGTGATTTCTTCGGTGATGAAGAGCGCATGGCTCGTATGACTATTGCTCTAAACTCAATGAGACTTAACCCTGATGATAATATTGCTAAGTCTATGGAGAACAAGTTAGAGGCTATTCGTACTAAAAAAGGCGCTAACAGAAGTGTAGATTGGCTTAGAGAAAATGCAACACCTACAAATCAATATGCTAAATACGCTGATTTAATTGAGAAGAACCCTGAAATGGCATCAGAGTTAATGAAGCAAGTCATGGGTATTGGTAAAGGTGGTTATAAAACAAGCGCAGTACAGGTTGACCCTGAATCAGGACAAAAATACGTTGTTAGGTCAGACCCATCAAAAGGTCTTGTTGAGAGAATAAATGTTGAAGGTGCTAAAGGCACTACATACGAAGAAGAGCAAAAAATTGCGTCTGATTTTCGACTTAAAGAGCAAGATACTAAAGACGCTTATAAAGCCTCTCAAGATGTATTTACTGAAGCGCAAGAAATGCGTGGAAATGTAAGAGAACTATATAAGATGATACCTTTACTTGATAAAGGTGCAGAAACAGGCTTGTTGAGACAATACTTACCTTCGTTTAAGGCTAACACAGCACAACTAAGGACTATCGGTAATAAGTTGGGTATTAACGTAATCAACATGGCTACATTTGGTGCGTTGAGTGAGAAAGAATTAAACTTAGCATTAAAGACCGCTATTGATTTAAGCCTACCACCTACTGAACTTAGAAAGCAAATCTTGATGAAGATTGAGGCTCAAGAGAAGTTGATGAACGAATTATATGGCGAAGCACAGAAACTATCATCAGGAACTGTAGGTTATCAGGAATACATTAATGAAAACTCTCAGCGATTCCTAAGAAGTCAAGAAACAAGATATAGCGCTTTAACTGATAATGAAAAAGCATCAGTTAGTAATGACGCTTGGATGGGTATGAACCTTCAACAAAGAGAGGCGTTCATTAATGCTAGGAGCAAGTAATGGGGTTAAGTAGGCAACAACAAGAAATCCTTGATGGTACACAGAATGTATCAGATATTAATAGTAACGACTTAAATCCTGAACAACAAGCAATTATTAATAGTATTGATAATGCAAATGTACAAAATTTAGGTGGAACAGATATAGCAATAACACCTGTTGCCCCTGAAAAGGCGCAAGTACGTTCAACATTTCAAGGATTAACATTAGGTTTTGCAGATGAACTAGAGGCTATGGCACGTTCTATGGCATCTACTCGTAGTTATGAAGAGATTAGAGACGAGATTCGTGCCAAGTTAAATGCGTATCAAAAGGCACATCCTACTGAGGCTTTATCGTATGAAATACTAGGCTCTCTTGCACCAACCGCATTAGCATATATAGCACCTATACCAGGTTCAGGTCCTGCGGTAACAGCAGCAACCGCTGCTAGAACAGGAAGTTGGTTACAGAAAACTGCACCTATGTTGAAACGAGGAGCATCCGAGGGTGCTGTCGCAGGATATGGAACAGGAGAAGAGGGTGTTATTAAAGACGTGTCTCGTATGCCTATGGGTGCAAGTATGGGAACAGTATTCGCAGGTGGTACAACTGCACTTATGGGCGCAGGTAGTGGTATTGTTAATAGTGTAATGACTAAATCACGTCAGTTATTTGGCGACCAAGCATCTACAGCAGTAGGTAAAGAGTTACAAAGATTAGTAGAATCAACAGGGTTTACAGCCGAAGAAATCCTAAAAAAGATTCAGAGTGGTGAAATAATTGCTGAGAACGCTACTCTTGAAGCAACTATGAGAGCGCTTAGAGCAGAAATGCCTAAAGGCGGTAAGATTGATACCACTTTGCCTGAAAGAGCAAGAACTACTAAAGGTCTTGCTGCTACAGAAATGCAAGAAGGATTGACACCAGGTGTTGATGGTAATGTTTATAAAGCATACACTTTAAGTGATAAAGCAGCCAAATTACAAGAGAACAAACTATACACAGGTGTTTTTAAAGATGCTCAAGAACTAACACCTGAAATTGTAGATACATTGTCAGATGTTATTAAGAGATTCCCTAATGCTAAAGAAGCACTAGGTGAGATTTACCAAGCAAAAGGTGGGTTAGTTCCTTTCTACAAGATTGGAAAGAATGGCGAAGTTAAGATTGTTAGGATGCCTACTCTTGAAGATGCTGAGATTGTTCGTAGAGGTTTGGCTGAACAAACAAGTGGCGCTTTCAAGACAGGTAAAGGCGCACTAGGTGAACCATTAAGTGATTTAGAAGGTGTATTAAGAAAACAATTAGACGATTTTTCCCCAAGCCTAAAGGCTACAAGACAAAACGCATCAAATATCAGAAGCGCTAGAGATGCTTATAAGTTAGGCAGAGGCTCTCTTTCTAAAAATGTAGATGAGTTATCTGTACAGATGGAAGAACTGATTGGGGTTAGTCCTACAATCGCTAATGACGCTAAATTAAAAGCGTTTAGAGCAGGTGTAATGGTTGCCCTAAGAGACAAAATGAGAAAGATGCCTACTTATTTAGGCAAGGTTGCTGATGAAGGTTCACACGAGAACACTCTATTAAGAACAGTTTTTCCTGAAGATAAGATTGATGATTTATTACAGAAGGCTAAGATTGCAGGTCAATCGCATACAGCAAAACAAAGAATACTTGGTGGCTCACCTACAGCACCACAACAGCAAGCCTCTGATTTGTTAGGAACAGGTGGTATGGCGGTTCGAGCAACACAAGGCGACCCAACAGCACAGTTAGCATTAGCATCTAACCTCATTAAACAGATGAGACCTGAGATGACACCAAAGCAAAAAGATGCACTTGTTGATTTATTGTTATCTGAAGACCCTAATTTTGTAAGAAAAGCCTTGATGGATGAGACAGGAATGGCTAAACTACAACAAAAGATTAACGAATTAGGTAGTGTTCTTACACGAAGCGTTACAAGGGCAAGTACATATCAAGCAGGTGAACAAGGTGGTGATTTAGACACAGGTATCTTACAGATGTTCACAGAATAAGGAATAAACATGGCAGAACTAAAGCAAATGAGTGAAGACGACATCCAAGGCATTGTAAGTGATGCTGTGGGTGATGCTATTGACTTCGTAGAGAGTGAAATTACAGACGACCGTATTAAAGCACAACGCTATTTTGATGGTGAGACTGACATTGGTGAAGAAGATGGTCGCTCTAAGATTGTAGCAACTAAAGTACGTGATACAGTACGTGCTATCAAACCAAGCCTAATGAGAGTGTTCTTATCTTCTGAAAGCCCTGTTGAGTATGTTCCTTCAGGTCAAGAAGATGTATCAAATGCAGATTCAGCGACTAAGTTTGCTCATTATAGATTCAATGAATTAAACGGATTTACCCTATTAAACGATGCTATTCATGATGCCTTAGTCAAGAAGACAGGTGTATTAAAGGCATATTGGGAAGATTACTCAGAGGCTAAGATTCACACATACTCAAACCTCACTGAGGAAGAGATGTCTGTTATTGTTAATGATGACAATGTAACCGTTATCGAGCAATCAACTGAAATGGAAATGTCAGCAGATGAATTTGGCATGGAAGTAGAGATGCCTAAGTACGAATTAAAGATTAGTCATACAAAAGACTCAGGTAAATTGTGTATTGAAAGCGTACCACCTGAAGAGTTCTTTGTTGATAGAAACGCTAAAAGTGTTGAAGACGCATACGTTGTCGCCCACAAAACAGAAATGAGAGTAGGTGACTTAGTCGCAATGGGCTACGAGTTCGAGGTTGTGTCTGAATTATCAGGTAACTCCGTAGATGATACATTCTCTGATTCAGAGAAGTTTGAGCGAAGTGGTTACTCAGAAGATGACGAAGAACAATCTCAAGACCCTTCTATGAAATTAGTAGAAGTAACAGAGGCTTACATGAAGATGGATGTCTATGGTACAGGTCAAGCGACCATGCACCGATTCATCTTAGGTGGTGGTAATCAAGAGTTATTAGACTTTGAGCCGTGGGGCGATGTTCCTTTCGCAGTGTTCGAGATTGACCCTGAACCACATACATTCTTCGGACGCTCTATTGCTGATTTAATCATGAACGACCAAGATTCATCTACAGCCATGTTACGTGGCATGATGGACAATGTTGCTTTGACTAACAACCCTTCTATTGATGTAGTTGAAGGTCAAGTAAACATGGACGACATCATGAATAATGAGATTGGTTCTATTAGACGTGTTAAGACACAAGGTGCTATTCAGGTTAATGCTATTCCGTTTGTTGCAGGTCAGACTCTAGGTGCTATGCAATACTTAGATGACGAGATTCAAGTTAAGACAGGTGTGACTAAAGCAAGTATGGGATTAGACCCTGATGCCTTACAAAACACAACTGCTACGGCTGCACAATTAACCGCTCAAGCAGGAGCAGGTCAGATTGAGGTTATGGCTCGAAATCTTGCCGAGGGTGGCATGAAACGTCTATTTAAGTTAATCCTTAACCTTATGGTGGAAAACTCTTGTGAAGAGACTATGATGCGTCTGAACGGCAATTATGTACCGATTGACCCTCGTTCTTGGAATACATCTATGGATGTGACTGTAAACGTAGGTTTAGGCACAGGTCAAGAAGAACAGAAGTACGCAGCACTTACTCAAGCATTCCAAACTCAGACAATGATTTGGCAAACATACGGTCCAAGCAATGGTCTTGTAACTATGACAGGTATGCGAAACGCTCAGGCAGATATGTTGGTTATGGCAGGTCTTCGTAATGTTGATAGATACTTTAACCCTATGACACCTGAACAAGAGCAACAGTTAATCGCCCAACAGCAACAAGCACAAGCACAACAACCTGCTACCTCACCTGAAGCACAAGCAATCGTAGAGGCAGAGACTATTAAGGCACAAGCCAAGGCTCAAACTGACATGATGAAGTTAGAGATTGAAGCACAGAAGGCTATTGCAGAAGATGACCGTAAGCGTGACCAAATGGACCAAGACTTAGTTGTTGATACTGCTAAGATTTTAGGCGACCACGGTACACGAGTTGACATTGAGAGAATTAAGCAGATGCAAAACGCACCTAGATACCCTCAACAGAATCCTGCTCAGGCAGTAACAGGTGGAAGATTCTAATATAACTGTATGAATATTAAGGAAAAATCTGCTAGAATAAAGACACTGATGAATGACGACACTTTTAAAGACGTTATGACTGAAGTTATGGAGAAGCAAGTTTTGGTCTTCATGAATGCTCATTCGACAACGGAAGAGCGAGATGATGCACACGACATTGTTCGTGCGCTTAATAGCATAACTAGTTACATGGACAGCGTCATAGACGACCATAAGATTAGTGAGCGTAAACGTAAAAAATAGGGGAACAGCACCGTGGAAACGACTGAAACTATAAATGATGGCAGTATTGAATCTGCCGTAGAGAGCATGATTGCTCCAACAGAAGAAGTAATAGAAACAACTGAAGAAGAAACTCAGATAACAGAGGATGCTACACAAGTAGAGGAAACTGCTGAGTCTGAAGAAGTAGAAGTTACGGACACTGATGACGAAGACTATGACACCGATTCGGAAGAGGAAGTGGCAGAGTCGGACGATTACGAAGACCAAGTAGAGGATGCCGTTCAAGATGCGCCTTCTAACATTAGAGTCAAGATTGACGGTAATGAAGTAGAAGTAACGCTTGATGAACTAAAGCAAGGCTATAGCGGACAGAAATACGTCCAAAAAGGGATGCAAGAGGCAGCAACGCAACGTAAAGAAGCAGAGCAAGTCTATTCAGCCCTATTAAACGAACGACAGCAAGTACAGCAACTATTCCAAGAACTTCAACAAGGAAACATTGCACAAGCACCAACTCCACCATCAAGAGAACTTTTTGACAGTGACCCTATCGGTTATATGGAAGAAAAGATGAACTTTGATGAGAGAAAAGTGGCTTATGATAATAAGATGGCACAATTTCAGCAATTGAGTAGTCAAAACTCACAAGCAGAAAAGACCGCTAAACAGACTTATCTAAAGCAAGAGATGCAAACACTCCAACAGAAGATTCCTGAATTTGCCGACTCTAATAAAGCAGGTAAAATCAAGGAAAGACTAGTACAAGTAGGACGTGAACACTATGGCTACACACCCGAAGAAATCGGGCAAGTGATGGACCATCGTGCTATTCAAGTTCTTCATGATGCTATGAAATACCGTGACATTATGAGTGGTAAGGCTAAGGCAGTCGCTAAGACTAAGAAAGCAAGACCTATCGTAAAGGCAGGGGCGAAGAAAATAGATGACTCAAACACTAAAGTTCGTAAGCGCCAAAAGGCAAAACTACAGAAATCAGGTAGCATAGATGATGCACTTGGTTTAATTTTAAATACCTAATAAAGGAGTAATAACATGGCACAACCATCGAATACATTTGATAGTTATGACGCAAATGGTATCAGAGAGGACTTGGAAAACGTAATTTACAACATTTCCCCTGAAGAGACACCATTTTATTCATCAACAAAGAAAACAACAGCATCTAACACTTTACATGAGTGGCAGACAGATTCATTACGTTCATCAGCGGCTAACGCTCATGTTGAAGGTGACGACACGACTGCAAATGCAATGACAGGCACTACTCGTATGGGTAACTACACGCAAATCTTCAAGAACGCAGTAATCGTTCCTGATACAGATGCAGGTTTAGACAAAGCAGGTCGTTCTGCTGAAATCGCTTACCAAACTCTAAAGATTGCGAAAGAGCAGAAGTTAGACATCGAGAAGGCATTGTTAGACAATAACGCATGGGTTGCAGGTTCTTCATCTGTTGCTCGTGAGTGTGCAGGTGCAATGGCATACCTTAACACTAACATCACTAACAAAGGTACAGGTGGTGTAAACCCTGAGTCAGTATCAGGCTACACAACCCCTGGTTCTAAGGCGCGTACTGACGGTACTCAAACAGCCTTCACTCAAACAGACTTCGATTCAGCGATGCAGTCTATTTGGGAGAATGGTGGTCGTCCTGATTCAGTGTACTTATCTGCTTCACAGATGAATACTGCTTTAGGCTTCACAGGTAACAACAACCAACGCTCAACTGTACAAGCAGGTGATGAGAAAGTTGTTAAGTCGTTAGACGTTTACGTTACTCCTTGGGGTACTGTAGAGTTTACACCGACTCGTGAAAACCGCTCTCGTGATGTATTAATCATGCAAAACGATATGTGGAATGTGGCTGTACTTCGTCCTACGAAGAACACTGCTCTTGCTAAGACAGGTGATAACACTAAACGCCAAGTGCTTACGGAACTTACTCTTGTTAGTAAGAACGAAGCAGCATCAGGCGCAGTGGTTGACTGTACTTAATAAGTAAGAAATAAAAGGGTGGTTAATGTGAACAACTACCCTTTTTAACTAATTAAAGAACAATATGAGACCGCCAAAACAAATAGGTCGATATTGAAGAAGGAAACAAATGAAAATAGGTGAAAAGGTACATATTGACGAGGTGAATCAGAAGATTCATATTGAGAAACTTTACTCAAATACACCTTATTTAGACCGAGTTGCTGAGATTAATAGACTAGGTTTAGGCAAGACAGGTGAGAATAGACTAGCAGGAAGCATACCTATTCATTTATTAAAGCAAGTTTGCGATAAACTTGGTGTGGAATGGAGCGACACAGAGGCTAGAAAAGATGTCGTAAAAAGAATGTTACTCAGTGGAGATTTTGATAAACTACGAGTATGGAAAGGTAAATTTTAAAGGAATAAAACACTATGGCAGATACTACCACTACAACCTATTCATTAACCAAACCTGAAGTAGGCGCATCAGCAGATACATGGGGTGGTAAGATTAATACCAACCTAGATTCTATTGATGACTTACTAGATGGCACTACAGCCATTGCACCTAACCTATCAGCATTAAAGGTCGGTGGCTCAACTGTAACATCTACTGTTACTGAGTTAAACCTACTAGACGGTGTCACTGCTACTACAGCAGAATTAAATTACATTGACGGTGTTACTAGCAATGTTCAGACACAGATGGACACTAAAGCACCTTTGGCTAGTCCTGCTCTAACAGGCACTCCAACAGCACCAACAGCGTCAGCAGGAACTAATACTACACAAGTTGCTACTACAGCATTTGTAGCCGCATCAACAAACGAAGCATTCCCTGTAAACTCTGTATTTATATCAGTAGTAAGCACAAACCCTGCTACGCTGTTAGGTTATGGAACTTGGGTCGCCTTCGGTGAAGGTAGAATGTTAATTGGTGTTGATGGAACTTACACTAATGGCTCAACAGGTGGTGCTTCAACACATACATTAACAACAGCTGAAATGCCAGCACACACTCACTCAATGAATGGTAGAAATTACAATATATCACTCCACGATATTGCTGGTACTGTTTTAGAGCCTTATAACACAAGTCATGGTTCAGCACAAACACCAACAACAAATTCAACTGGTGGAGACCAACCACACAACAATATGCCTCCATACCTAGCAACATATATGTGGAAACGCACAGCATAGGATTAAATTATGGCAGATACTACAACTACTACATTTGGATTTACTAAACCTGAGATAGACGGTTCGGACGATACTTGGGGTACTAAACTAAATACCAACCTAGACACATTAGATGACCTATTAGACGGAACAACGGCTATTAAGCCTGACCTAACAGCAGGTCAATTTAAGGTTAGTGGAACAGTTGTTGGAGCAACCGCATCGGAACTTAATGTTGTCGATATGTCTGCTTCAGGCTCTACATCAGGACAGTTATTAACATCAACAGGAACAGGTTCAGTGCCTACTTGGCAGAATGCTCCTGTATCTTTACCTACTCAGTCAGACCCTGCTACAGTTGATAAGTATTTACAATCAGATGGTTCAGCGGCTTCTTGGCAGACAGTAGATACAGACTCTAATAGTACAACTAAAGGCTTATACGAACACGCTAATACAATATCAGCTAACTACACGATAGCTACTGGTAACAATGCTTTAACAGCCTCACCTATTACTATAAATAGTGGAGTTAGTGTTACAGTGCCTACAGGCTCAACCTGGGTATTAGCATAATGATTACAGATACAGGAAAGGTTTGCTCTAAGTGTGAGACTGACAAACCTCTTACTGAGTTTTATAAGTCACATAATAAACAGAGTAAGCCTAACCCTATGGGTTATAAATCACACTGTAAGACTTGTGTTAAGAAACAACGTAATGAATATTACAAAACCCCAGAAGGGCATAAATACCAAATAGAGAAGTCTTGGCGTGATAAAGGTATGTTATTTACTACTGAAGAGTATCAAGAACTGTTAGAAGAACAAGCGTATGGCTGTGCTATATGTGGTGTCAAATCTAATAAGAATGGCTCTCGATTATGTGTAGACCATAACCACGCAACAGGTAGTATAAGAGGATTGTTATGTCACGACTGCAATACTACACTTGGTAAATTTAATGATGAGGTAGAAATGTTTTATAAAGCAATAGATTATTTGGAGAAGTACAATGTCAAAGATTAAGATTTCTGGAAACGCAAGTGGTACTGGTGTAGTTACACTTACTGCTCCAAATACAAATACAGATAGAACGATTACGTTGCCTGATGGTGATATTAGTTTAGGTGTAGGTATTGATGATAACGCTACGAGTACAGCTATTACTATTACTGACGATAATACTACTGTGACTGGTTTAAGCCTTAATGGCTCACCAACCGCTTTTGGTGCTACTGCTAGTAGTGCTTATATATATAGAACTGGTTCTACTGGTTCTGCACCGTTCACACAGGCTGGAGCATTGGCATACCGCCCAAGAGTAAGCACAACTGAGGGTAGAAGTAACCACCTATTCTATACGGGCGACCCTAGTACCTTACGATTAAATATAACTCCAGACGGCAGAGGATTATCACAATTCACCGCTAAGGCTTGGGTTAATTTTAATGGTACTGGTACTATTGCTATCAGCGACAGTCATAATGTTTCTAGTATTTCTGATATTGGTACTGGTGATTATCGAGTACAGTTTACTAATAATATGGGTCAAGGTAATTATGTTACTGTATCTGCTGCTGGATATTTTACAGGTAGTGGTTCACAGCAGAACGGTGTGAATGAGGCAGCAATGGGGTCTTGGAATATTACTACTGGCGCCGCAGTTGACTCAAGTATTCAACAACTACTTGTATTCGGAGATTAATATGAATATTATTTATAACACAATAAATTTGAAAGGTGCTGTAGTATTAGCACAGTTAATACCCGCCCCTAAATTCCTAGCAGCATTAGATGGAACACTAGAGGAGAAACTAATCCATATCGCTAATAAGGACTTACCAACTGGTACACCTTACGAGATTACAGATGCAGATTTATCCGATAGAACATTCAGAGATGCTTGGGAATATGTAGCTGGTGATAATGAACTATATAGTGCTGACCTATCACTTGATGACCAACTAAAGTACAACCAGATTACACAAGAGGAGTTTGACAATGCCAGTTAATATCAACAT
>Ga0233443_1003261_pt1 | contig 11481 bp, 14 predicted proteins | sample SI_123_September_2_FD_182784 | JGI IMG/M metagenome (GOLD analysis project Ga0233443, IMG submission 182784) | Seawater microbial communities from Saanich Inlet, British Columbia, Canada - SI_123_September2016_200_MG | ecosystem: Environmental > Aquatic > Marine > Inlet | place: Canada: British... | reverse complement strand
TATTTGTTAAATTAGGTAAATAAGGTTTAGTTTTTAGTATTGAATACATATTATTTTTTCATAAGAACTTACTTTCTAAGAATTGAGTAAAAAGATAGGTAAAACTATTTAAAAACGTTCTATATCCATAATATTGGGCTTTTTGGAGTATTTTAAACATATCATCTGGTTTATCTCACTTTTCAATATAAATATATTTTTGAAAACAATAATTATAATCTAATACATCATCATAATTTATATCTATAAAATTATAAATAAATTCATCATATAACCATTTATCACGTTTATTTTTTATTAAATTAGACCAAGTTTTTATAGTATCTTCCTTAAAATCTGTATTTGATTTTAATTTTAACAATACTTCTCTAATAAATTTTCTAACTAATTTACTCATATCCAAATTTCAAGTTCTTTTAGAATAATGTTTTAATATATCAGTTTTATTTATTTCAAATATTAAAGCATTTTTTGTTCTTTCATGATTCAAAAAATCATTTATTGTTTTTTCCATTTCAATCATTTTTTTAATTGTTATTATATAAAATATTCTCATCATAAATCCAAACTGATTTTTTATCTGGATTTATTTTTTTATTAATTATTTCTATTTCATATTTAGCACTTCAATCATCAAATTCTTCTATATCTAAGACTTTAAATCTTTTATTAGCTAACCTTTGCATATCATTTTCTTTATATATTTCTAATTTCATACAAACATCTTCTATTAATCCTTCTGTTGAATGCCAATAGTATTCTTTTTTTCATATTTTAAATTTTAGAAATCAACCATTATAAAATCAATAATTATAGTTAATTCCAATTCATGTAATCTTTCATTTTTCCATTTTCTTTTAATTATTTAATAAAATATTATATTTTTTTTCAAAACTCTTTTTCATAAACATATTTAATTATTATTTCATATGTTTCTTCTATATCATTTCATATATCTTGAAAATAATCAGAATAATCATCTCTATCTTCTTTATTAAATTCAATAGCATCTATAAAATTATTTAATAGATTAACAAAATTTTTAACTGAATTATTTCATTCAAATTCTTCTAATTCTAAAATTAAATCTTCAAATTCATTTTTAAAGACTCCATAATTACATAAATCAAGTTCATATAATTGATATATAAAATTACTCATTAACCTTAATAATTCTCAATGTTCTGTTTTTGATTTTCATATATCAGGAATTAATTTATTAATTAATAAATCAACTTCTTTTTGATACTTTCCTTTTCAATAATAATATTTCATAATATATAATTTAAATAATAAAATGTAGTTATTTTTTAAAGCTACAATTACTAATAAATGATTTCAAACTTTTTTCCAAGCCTTTTTTAAACTTTTTTCACAAAAAAAGAGAAAAAACTTAATTTTTCTCTATATATAGCTAAAACTTTTTTCAAAAAAAGTTTATTTTTGTTCTAATAATGTATGATTTATCTTATTTAGTACTTAATTTTTTTCTAATTTTAATTATTAACTTTCTAAATTGTATAAAACTTTCAAAAAACTCTCAAAAATTAAATTAGTTTGCTCTATTAATTCTCTACTATTTTCAGAATCACTACTTTTTCATCAATGAAATAAATTACTTCTAACTTGATATATTATTGAAATAAAGTCCTTTAAATTATTATTTTTTTTATATCTTATAATTTTTTTAGGTTTATCTAATCTAACAACTCATCATTTATCTTTTTCTGGATAATTAGGGTGTTCTCTACTTCAAATAAATTTAAAATAAATATTATTTTTTTCATTATCTTTTATAAAATCCTCAAATAAATCTTGATTTTTCTCTGCAAAAAATAAGACTTTGTTCATATCTCAATCTATTTTTTCATTTTCACATAAAAATTCTTTATAATCATGTGTTTTTCAATCATCATTTAATGTAATTCAACAATAGAAAGCATTAAAGGATATCCAAAAATAAATAAATTTATCAAAATAATTTGTTTCATCTTTTCATTTTTTAAACCAATTCTTTATTATTTTTTTAGTATTTGGATTATAAATATCCTCTAAATTCATTTTTTAAATATTAATTAATATATTTTTTAACTTCTATCATAAACTCTTTATCATTTTTTAACCTATCAGATATAAAATCAATAATATGAACTTTCATTTTACAAAGTTTTAATACAAATTCTCTATCATCATTAATATCAAATTTTTCTATATTCTTTTTTCTCCATCAATAAAATATAGTCCGATTAATACATCCATTTCTAGCATATATATAATTTAATATATATTTTTTTTGTTTTTCAGGACTATTTATTTGATATGATTCAACATCTACCATTATTCATATATTATATTAAATAAATTACTTAATATAATATACTGGGGTTTTCTAATTTGTCCATCAAAAGCTGCCTTATAATGTTAATAATTTGAATCTATAATTTTCTCCTTGTTTTTTTATTCAAAAAATTCTATTAAAAAATATTACTTTTTAATAGATAATAAATGATTAAATATAATATAGAATTATTTAAAATATTAGATAAATATGAAAGACATAAGCATTTTTTAGTTTTTATGATTAGGAAATTCTTTTGATATAAATTTAATTGAACCTTTAATAGAGCTGATTTTATAAATACTTGAATAGAAAAATATTGATACAATAAAAATACTATAAAATGAATTTTTGATAAATGAGTAAAAGATAATAAATTTATACTAAAAGACTATATAAAAAGATGAAAAAAATATTATGTTTTGAAATCTAATTCAAAGAAAGAAGAGCATAATATTATTATCAAAATTGAAGATGAAATTATAGATAAAATAACTTCTGTAAATATATTTTATACTTTTTGTTTTTTAGTTATAGCAGCTAAACCTTTTATACATAAATCTAAAATTGAGGTCTGAGAATTAATGAAAGTAAAATGAAGAACTCTAAATACTATTTGAGAGACTTTTAACAACTTTAAAAAAGATAATGTATTGTATCATATAAATATATGAAAAGAGCTATTTAAACCTTATTTCAATGTTATTACAAGGCAAATACCTTTTTATAAATACACAATACCTATTTCAAATTTATATTTCTTTGATGGAATCACTTATTATAGTGATAAAAAACAAAAAAAGTGAGATTATTTATATACAAATGATTTTAATTACTATTTAAAAGATATTACAGATGAAGAATTGTTTTGAAAATATTGAATTGTGGTAAAAAATAAAAATTGAATTAGAAATATGAATTTTGTCTTTTGAAAAGATTTAGATTTATGAAAGCAATTTTTAGATGATAAATGAAAAATTCTATATCATGAATTATATGAAAATTATAAAGAAATTATAGAAAAGGCTATATCTCAATATTAGCCTTTTCTTATACAAAATTAACAAGGTGCTATTTTAAAACTACTATGCTTTAATTCAAGGTATATATATTAGTAAGATAAAGTATATTATTAAGATTTTATTATAAAATATATTATATGTTTATATTAAAAGAATTTAAATAAATAATAAAAATATACTATTTACTTGAAAAAAAGTTTATATTTCATTATTAGAGAATTATAAGGCTATAATAATTGAAATTCTAAATTTATATTCAAGGTAAATCTAATTCTTAGATTTCAGGAAAAATAGATTATTATAGTTTTATATTAAATAACAAAAAAAGAGAAAATTAATTCTCTTTAAAATACTATTTAATTTTTTCTCCTACTTTATATTTTATATATTCTAACAATTCTTTATTTTTATCAGTTTTAGCTTTCTTAATTAATAATTCAATTTTTTTAATAAGTCATTGATATACTAATTTTGCTTTATCTTCTCACCTTTTATCTATTTTAATAAAAATATTATTTAATAATTTATCAATTTTTGGATTAGATTTTACTTTATTTTCAGGATAAAAGAATATTTTAACATAATCATCAATTCATTCTGAATACTTATACCAAAATGCTTTATTAGATAAATCATAAATACTTATGTAATCTGAATTATAAGGTCAATATTCTTTTCAATCTATATTTAAAGTAGTTGTATAATTTTCATTATTATTAACTTGTTTATAATGTTGAGATATAGTCCAATTTTCAGCATTATCATAATTCATTTTATTATCTGAAAATTCTTCTACTTCTGATAATTTTCAATTTGTGTAATTATAATATTTATATTCATTTTTTCAGGCTGATAATACATTCCTAATATGAAAATATAAAGTATTATTTAATTGTCAGTCAATATATACTTGTTTTCAAGTTATAATATGGTTTCAATTTATACTTAGGTGAGTTTTGTCAGCATATGTACCAAAAGCATTTACATTTGAAATAGATATTATTGTTATAAAAACAATAACTAAAAAACTTATTAATTTATTCATATTATTTTGATTATTTATATAAAATTAGGACTTCCTTTTTTCATTTAGTAAAATTTTCAGGATAGAATTTTTCATTATAATTATATATATTATTCATTAATTCAGATTGTTTATACATAAATCAATCTCATTTACTTACTCATACCTCATTAGTAATGAAATTTTGCTCTGTATATCATTTAATTACTAAATTATGATAAATGGGTCATCATCCTATAAAAAGATTATTAGAAAGTCATTTTCCATATAAAGGAGCTATAATTAAATTTCATTTAGTTATATGCTCTTTTATTATTTGAATTGATGGATTTTCAACTATTTCTCAAAATACTTTTTGATTATCTTGAAAAGCTATTAATAATTTTAATGTATCTTGAATTGACGTATGTTTATATCATCAATCAAAAATTAAATCTTCAATTTCTTTTAATTTCAAAAGGTCTTGATTATATTCTTTTAAATCTGGTTCTTTTCAAATAAGATGATAATATCAATTTAGTAAAGATGATTCTTCACAAAAATTTTGATAAGGTTCATTATATTTAATTCAAGTTGCTGTATCTAATGGAAATTGAGAGTAAAATTTTACATCAATCTCATTTTTATTTGGTAATATTAGTATTTGTTTTTCCTGTAAGTTATTATCTTTATTAAATTTCAACTTTTCAATTTCTTCTTTTAATTTTTCTTCTTTTTTTCTATATAATAAATACTTATGTTTATTTATTTTAGCTTTTATTAATTCCCTCTTTTTAAAATTCTCAATATCTATTTGTTGTAATTCAATAGTATCATTTAATAAGACTATTTCCTTATCTTTATTGCTTTCAAAAAAACATGAGCTTAGAAAAGTTAATAAAATTATTAATATTATTTTTTTCATGATTCTTTTTTCTTATAATGGAAATATAAAATTATAGGAGCTATTATAAAAGAAAATATCATAATATATATTATTGAGTTTCAAGGATTAACCATAAAAGTATTTTTTAATCAAGCTAACATAAAATAAAAAAGTCATCCATAATAATACCATAAACTTTTATAAAAAGCATGTAAATTATCTTTTACTATTTTTTCTTTTTCTCTATTTTGAATTTGTTTTATTTCTTTTATAATTTTTCTAAATCATTTACTTATTCCTAACAAAATAGGTCAAGCAAATAAACTACCTAACATTTTATCTCTAACATCAATAGGATTATTATAGATGTGATAAAATAAAAGAATTAACATTAAAAAATGAGTTCATTCAAAATATATTTTATAAACTATATTATTTTTTATAGTTTTTAATGCCTTCTTAAATTTATTTTTCATTATAATTCATTATAAAATTAAGCCTCTTTTGTAGTTATAAAACCAAAACCAACATAAGCATCTTCATTTTTTAAATCTTCATCATCTATATAAATATCTATCGCTTGTTTTATATTTGAGTTTGCTCTATCTTCATTATTTAGATATGCTTTTAATCAGTCTACTTCTAAACTTTTATTAATATTTATTAACTCTACTTCAAAAATTGTATCTAAATTAGATGAAGAATTTATATTTGCTGAACCACCTACATACCTTTCATCTTTATTTACTTCATATGTGTAATAAGAATTTGAAACTAACATAATTTTTTAAATTATAAAATAAAAATAAGCTGAGAATAAATATCTCAACTTAGTTTTGTTATTAATTATATCTAAACAAAAAGAGAGGTATTTTAAAACTCAATGTTTGCTTAGAACATCTTATATCCTGAAAAAAATCAAAATAGAAGGAAGAGTAAAAAATACCCCTCTTTTCAACTTTTTTCAAAATTACATAAAATGTTCTAAGCCCTTGCATTGTAGCTATTTTTATCAAAAAATCAAGTTTTAGTGAATTTAAGAATAACAAAATATACTTTTTTCTTGTTTTTTTATTACTTTTTAATTATTAATAATTATTACTTTATAACTTAATTTTGAAACTATGATTGATATTGATATAGAAACTGCAATATGGTTAGCTATTGGATTCTTTTTATTTGTTAAAATTGGACTTCCTATGATATTTCCACCTGAAAATGACCATGATAATAGACCTTGAAATGGATGAGAGATTGAAAAGCAAACTAATTATAATGCTAGTACTTATAAAAAAATAGATAAAGAAAATTTAGCATTAGAGAATCTACATATACAAAAAGAAGAGTTAGAAAATGAAATAGATAGATTAGAAATAGAATCATCTACTGATTTTGAAAAAGAAGCATCAAATAATACTAGAACTAAAAAACTTAGATTAAAAATTAAACATATAGATATAAATATTGAAAATAAATATAATAATATTGATAACCTTAATAGAGACCTACAATGAATGTATTAGATGTAATATATTACTCATGATTAAATAAATTCCTTTATACTAATAATAGATTAGTTCAATCTATATTAGAAATGGATAAATATACTGTTATTCAACTAAATTTAACTATAAAAGAAGTTTCCTATATTAAAAATAGTTTTGAAGATTATATATTAATATTAGAAAATATATTATTTACATATAATCAGAGTTGAAATAAATATTTTAAGAATATAACATTTAATACTATTAAAAGATGAGATGAAATATTTAATAATTGTATATTTTTATATGATTCTAAAAATAATGTAATATGATTTCAAAAAACTAGTAGTTTTATAAAAATATGAAATCAAAAAAAAGAAATAGTCTGAAAAACTATTTCTGATAAGATTATTGATTTAATTTATCAAAAAAATTTAAGTGTTAGGAATTTAATTAAACTATGAATAATACAAATCAGAGCCAGAGAAATTTTCAGTTTTTTAAAAGAAAAAGAAGTATTTGTAATATCAGAACATAACAAAAATCATAAAATATATAATTATGATAAACTAAAAAATATTTCAAAAGAAGCCTTAAATTTAATTATTTCAGGTGGTGTGTAAAGTGTGTTATTTGAGTAATAAGGGACAAACCTAACAAGTGTGTAAAAACCAAAGTAAAAACTTCAGTTTTTACTTTTTTTGAGTATAGTAGCTTTTAACAAATATTTTATTTAATAACAATATTTTTATGATACTTGAAGAAAAAGATGATATTATATTCAATATTTCATCAATAAATAAAAAAACATGAATCAGAAGTGATTATCAATTCAATTTCAATACTCCTTGAATGATAGAATATGATAATTTCTTAAAAAATGAAAATACTGAAAAACTTAGTAAAGAATTAAAAATCAAAATTAGAGATTTTTGAAATGAAGATAATACAGATGTAATATTACCAAGATTTGAATTAAATTGAGTTATAATTGATTTTTATAAACCATGGTTTGACCAAATAAAAAGAAATATAACTATTAAAGAATTTTTATACATATATTATCACTTTATTTTTTGAATTGATTTATATACATATATTGAAATTAAAAATAATAAAGAAAAAGATACAAAAGAAATTAAAATGGAAATATTAAATAGTTTTTCTAATAAAGAAATATCAGAAAAAATTAATCAATATTTAATAGAAGAAAAAGTTGTTTATGAAATACCTGATAAAAAATATCAAAGAAAGCTCCCAAAAGAAACATATGAAGGAATGTTAAAAATATGACAAGATTGGGAATGAAAAAAAGTTAATGTATATCATATAAATAATGAAAAAGAAGATTCTATATTATATATATGCCCTATTATTTCAAAATTAGATAATGATAAAGATTTAATAAAATTGAAAAAGATACTTTCAAAATTATCTCCAAATCAAAATTACTCTAAAAATGAAAAGGAAAATAATGATAGTATATTAAAAACTGGTGAAATTTTTGATTATCTTGTTGCTTCATCTAAATGATATACAAAAGAAGTAGAAAAAGACAAAATATACTCTGAAATATTAAATCTATGAAAAGAAGAAAGTATTTCTAATGAAGAAATTGAAAAATGAATAGAATCTATGGAGAATTTTTTAGCTAATATTTTATAATAATAAAAATAATGAAAAATTGTTTTGTGTATTTAAGAAAATCAACTAATCGTGATGATAAACAAGGATTATCATTAGAAAGACAATCTGATTGGGTAAATGAATTACTGTTAGATAACCCTGATTATCAAGTAGTATGATTAGATTGAAAAATAAAAGATATACCTGAAAATTGATTTATATATGAGAGTGAGAGTGCTAAACAATGATGAAAACCACGTCCTTTATTTATAAATCTTATGAATACTATTAATGAGCATGGTTGTGATTATTTAATCGTTTATGACCCAAGTCGTATTGCAAGAAATTATGATGATATGTGACCATTAATAAAACTAATGAAAACAAAAAAAATAAGTAAAGCAATAATTACAGAAGAAGCTACATATAATGTAGATAACAATACAGATATAAACAATTTAGAAAATGAAATATATGATGCTAAAAAAGATAATGATTTACGTTCTAAAATGGCTACAAGAACAATAATACAACTTAAAAAGAATTGAATATATCCTCATAAATTTCCTTTTGGTTATGATAAAGGAAATGAAAAATGTAGTGTTAAAATTAATACAGGAAAAATGCTATTAGTTGAATTAGCATTTGATTGGCGTTTAAAAGGTTGTTCTTGGAAAGAAATAGCAGAACACTTTACAAAAGAATGACATAAATCCAATTGAGAAAAAATTAAAAATATAGTAGAAAATCCTATTTATAGTTGAAGGTATAATTACAATTGAGGAATGGAACCCGTAAAAAATGAATGATATAAAGTAATGATTGATAAAGTATTATTTGATAAAGTTCAAGAATATAATAAAAAACATGAAAGAAAACATTGAACGTCTAATGTAACAAAATCAAATAAACATTTACTTGATAAATTAGTATATGATATTTTTTGAATAAAATTACAATCATATACAGTAACAAAAAATAAAAGTAGTGCTTATAAACACCCTTCAAAAAAAGCAAATTATAAAGTCAATATATCTGAAAATAAATTATTTGAATATATGGAAGATAAGATTGATGATTTAAAGTTAAAAGAAGAATTATTAATTATATTAGAGCAAGTGTTATCAAAAAAATTAGAAAATGTTAAACTTGAATCAAAATCTAAAATTAATTTTATTAGAAGTAAAATTTCTAAAAGTGAAAAAGATATAGATTGATTCGTAGTTAGTTTAAATTGATTAGATACTGGTAGAACAAAAGATAGAATATTAGACAAAATAAAAGAATTAGAAGATGAAATAGAAAAACAAGAGGTAGAATTAGAAAAACTTGAAAATAGTAAGGTTGATACTAATCAACTTATAAATAAATATACTGAATATTTTAAAGATTTACCAAATACATATAGAAACTCGCCCAAAAGTGATAAGGCAGATATATTACGTTGATTATGAGTTAAGTTTATGGTATGACCTGATAAAAGTATAACAATAAAATATTGAAATATTTAATAAATTAATTAATGAAAATGCATAATAATAAACTAAAAGCACTTATATATCTAAGAAAATCAACTAGCAGAGAAGATAAACAACAAATATCAATTGAAGCTCAACGTCAACATTGTGAAAAGTTAGCAAAAGACAATGATTTTGAAACTTATACAATAGAAGAACATAAAAGTGCAAAAGAAGAGCTTAAAAGACCCTGATTTATGAAAATGCTATCACTATGCAAAAAATGAAAATATGACTATGTAATAGCTTATGACCCTACTAGAATTAGTAGAAATACTATCGATGCTGCTCACTTTACAGAATTAATAAATAAATCACATATAAAGTGATTTTATTCTGCTGAAAGTGGGCAATTTTTTAATTGAAGTGATATTTTTAGTGCATTAATGCTATGAATATCTTTTTTAATGTCAAAAGCTGATAATCAAATGCGTTCATCCAATACAAGAAGAAAAATGGAAATGTATTTTAAACAATGAAGAGTTATGTGAAATCCTCCTTTTTGATACAAAAACTATCAATTTTTTGATGATTCATGAAGAATTCAACGTGATGTTATAGTTGTAGAAAAAGAAGCCAAATTAGTTCAAGATGCATTTGAAATGAGAAAAAGCTGAGCATATTTAAAAGATATATCTGAACATTTTAAAAATCATTGATACGGTAAAAAAAATGCCTGAGCTATTGACCATATACTTAAAAATTTATTTTATATATGAATTCAAAAATGAAAACTATGAGAAGCAGAAATTAAAATGCCTTGATATAGACCATTAATTACTTGTTATGTATATGAACAGGTTAATAAAATACATCGTAATATAAACAGAAAGAAAAAAGTTGATTATAATGCTTATTTTAAATGAATATTGTTTGATGAAACTTATAGAACTTTTATATCATATGAAACAACAAATAGATTTTGAAATAGCTATATATATTATAGAACTCAACATCATATGAAAGATAAATTAAATATATCTCAAAATAAACTATTTAATAAAGTAGATGAATATATGAAATCATATGATTTTAGTAATAAATCTATCAAAAACTTAGAAAAAGTATTAAAAAAAGAATTTCGTATAGAAAATGAAGTAAAAAATGAAAAAAATACAATTACAGATGATTTACTTAAAATAGAAAAAGAGAAAAAAATACTTGCTCAAAAGGTTATTGAATGAATTTTTGATGATAATACATATAAAGAGCTTTTACTATGATATCTTAAAAAGAAAAAAAATCTTGAAGAAAGACTATCAAAATTATCAAATAACAATAGAAACATTAATACCCTAATTAGAAAAGGTGTCGAACTGTTAAGTAATAGCTATTCTATCTATAAAACACAAAATCCCTGACAAAAAGTTGAAGTCTTAAAATGAATTAAGGTTGAACTTTTTATCAAGGATAGTTTTTCGCTTACTGTTCAGGAAAATCCCTTCATTCAGTATGCTAAAAATTTTTTATTCTTATATGGCAGCCTCACTAGGAATCGAACCTAGCTCGCGGGATTTGGAATCCCGAATTCTAACCGATGAAATATGAGGCTATATATTGGAAATTAATCAGTTTTTATATGACCTATTCCTTGTTTTTTGT
>Ga0233443_1003257_pt1 | contig 11489 bp, 8 predicted proteins | sample SI_123_September_2_FD_182784 | JGI IMG/M metagenome (GOLD analysis project Ga0233443, IMG submission 182784) | Seawater microbial communities from Saanich Inlet, British Columbia, Canada - SI_123_September2016_200_MG | ecosystem: Environmental > Aquatic > Marine > Inlet | place: Canada: British... | reverse complement strand
ATGAAAATCGAAAAATTAGAAAGAGTATTTCAGTTCGGCAGTATTGAGTTAAAAGACCTAAAACCTGATGCTAGTGTTGAAGAATCTGTGATGGTGTATGAAGATGCGTACCCATTCATCAAGACAGCGACCATTTCTGCAGAACCAGAAATTCAAAAAAATAAGCTTGTATACAGAATAACTCCACCAACCGTGAAAACTAAAGGGCTAAGTGATCTTTTTGGGAATTATAGAAGTAAATTTATTCGCTCAAGCGACAATATTATTACTTTAGACAGCGACCCAATGACCGACCTAACGCCAGAACCCGTTAATCGTATTTTTTTACAGGTAATTTAACATGCACACTCTGCCACTGATTTCTCAAACGATTATTCAACACAACCAGCAAGCAATATTTGAACAATATTCGATGAAATATGCTCCTGATTTGATTCACCATTTTGAGAAATTGACGAAAGCAGGGGTTATTTCATCAGCCGACTTGAATGAATTAAGCACTAAAAGATACCCGCTTCAATTTATTCACAGTCTGACCAGTAAATATCAGAAAATTTTCGATGATAAAATCAAACTTCAAACAGATGATTTGATCTCAAAAACAATCAATAGCTGTATTCACGAAAACTGGATCAATAAACGCTATGATGAAATAAAAGCCGAATGGCAAGCATACTCTGGCTCAGATTGTAGTTCACTGACAGCATTAGAAATTAATAGTCTTTCAAAAGCTGAATCAAAAAAACTTGAGCAGTCATTAATGTTGACTGATAAATCGTGTCTGGATGAAGATAGCTATAACGATCAATTCTATTTCAGACAAGATTCTTACTACAATATTGATTTTTCATATAAAAATTATTCACTAGCAGAAATTGAAGTTGTTGCTTCAGCTTTTATGCTAATTGACCGTTATTATTATCCTATAATTAGCGTCGTAGATAGCAATATTATTGCTACACTCGATGATGATTGCATACAATTTGAATCAGATGAAGAAGATAATTATTACTCTAATTATTTTCCCGAAATCGAGAACATTGATTATCATCATGAGCAAAAACCCAAAATTCTCAGCATTTATAAAGAGGAACGATGTGTCGCTGAGACAATTGATAATTGCGACAAACCCTCGCTAGAATTACTCAATTACATTCAAGGTTTTATTATCAATAATCCTGATTCGATTCTTAAAGAATTTCTTGATTCTGTTATTACACAGTGCGAAATAGATGATATTTGCAATATCAAATATCTGCATTATATGAATTGGTCAGACGAAATATTATTCAACGGGTTATGTCGCATTAATTTTGGCACTGGAATTGAGGATTGTTTTTTTAATGATTATTTCATGCACTTCTACGAAACTGGAGAACCAGTAGGTTTTGTTTTCACTGACAATAAAAAAGACAACGCAAATATCTGCTCATATTTTAAAAAAGGTCAAAAACTCGTTCAAAATTTTTCAAAAATTGCTAAGATAACGCATGAATACAATGATTTCGTGCCTTTTTAATAATAAAAATAGCTGATAAATATGACTACTCAAATTCTACCTCTTAGCATAATTGAAAAGGAAACTTCGGGTTTTATTTCTGCAAGCAATCGTCACCAAGATGCTGTTTATCAAAGTGATATTTCACTTGTTCAGTCGTATCTGGATTTACACAAAGACAACAATGGCTATAACAGCTATTACAGTGGACTGCAGTTTCTTTACTTATTTTGCTTTTATCACTTAGAAATATCATTATTTGACCTGAATGAAACACAGATCGATTCGTTCAATGAATTTCTGAAAACACCACCTCCTTCTTGGACAGGTAAAAAAACAACTGCAAAAATAAATACACTTGATGATTTTGAAAAATATCAATGGAAACCGTTTACGGTCGGTTTATCAGACAATCGAATAAAAGTTTTCAACACAATCTGCAAATCCTTTTTCAAATGGGGCGTAGAAAACGAACATTTTATAAACAATCCGTTTCAAACTGATAGTAAGAAAACCCGAAAGCCCGACAAGACATCATTGTCTGAACGGAATTTGATTTTAATACTGTTGCCGTCGTTATATAGCAAAAACGATAATGCTGATGCTAAATCATTCACTTATCATAAGTTTCTGACAGCATTGACTGTTGATCTCGATATCACTGAATCTCAAATCAAAGACAAAACGATGTCTGCTTTTACACAATGCATTGATCAACCGAAAGCCTGGCTGATCCAACTTAACAATATTAATCGAGTTCTAAATCCGATTACGACTCAATTGCTTGAGGAATACAGAAGTCGATGCGGATTTAAAATGCCGGGTTCGGACGACTCGCAATTAATATTTGACGACGAAAAACCTTTGATAATGATTAAAAACAAAATGCTTGCTGCGTTGAAAGCGCATTTTAAAGATGATCTGTGTCAGCCGAACTTGCTAAAGTAATCATTAAAATAAGTATTTATCTAGATAAAACCAAAAAGGCAAGCAGGTAAATAAACAAATCTACCTTTCATCTTTTATTTTGTACCGTTTATCGTTACACACTAGACCTCATAGAAATATCAGTGCTAGTCTTTACTCAATCTCTGACCACACACCCGTTGCTGGAGAGGCTGGGAAAACCATACCAAGTTACCCACATACTTACTGAATTATCTTATGTAATATGTGACCATGGTATGAGAAATAATCAGCCATGATCCAATCTAAAAGGATCATCAAAATGAATACAGCAAACTGGGAATCTCACTTAGAAAACAAATTATCTCTTTTATCTTCATTAGATTCATTAGTAAATCATCTTAAAAAAGCACCCTCAAAATCTCCAAGTCGAGTTTATCTTGCAGGTTTTATTGCTGGTCGTGCTAAAGCTGAAAACAATTCAATTAACTTATCTGGTTTAGTCAGCCAACGTGATCAATCAATCTTTGATTACAACGAAGGTATTGAAGACGCACAATCAGTTGGTAAAAGTCTCCAAAACGTCATCGCAGATATCCAAACTTCATCTATATATAATCAATCTATTGCAATGTAGTCAATTCTATCTATATTTTTAGATACAATTGATACATTATTATTACGATGAACTATTTCAAAAAAAGCAATCAACCCATACACAAAACACTACTTATCTGTTTTTTATCGATTCATTTAATGGTTGCTCCGATTTATGATGTAATTTTAAACCTATTAATTCAGCATCAGCAAAAAGAAATATCGTTTTTCAGCAACTATGTATTTGCTGATGATTTTCTAAATTCTGCCACCCAAGGACAGGATTTCGGCAAAGAACTGCTAAAACAACCCATCATGCCTAATGTTAACGATGACACGGCGAAAATAAGAACAAAGAAAAACGAAAAAGGGGAATGGGAAACTGAAGATTTCAATGTCCATCAATTTTTTAATCTGAAGAAAAAAGCCAATACCGAAACACTTCAAAACATGCTTAATGATGGTTCCTTAAGAGAAGAAGTGATTAATAAAACAGATTCAGAAAGAAATTCAACGACAAACTCTGGCAAAGCTCATCAAACCATTACCGACTCAATTAACCTACAACTTAAACCCAATTTAACAAATGATCCGATCTGGAATATGGGTGATAAAACACTTTCTGACATTGAAAACAGTGGTGTATTTCAGGACTGTAAAGAAACAACTGTCCCAATTGGTGAACCTGAAACAAGACATCTTCCAGATATCAAAACCTGTTCGACAGTGGTTGACCCTAATTTAAAATGTGGTATTACAAGAACAGTTACTAAAGCTCAAATTGAGGTAAAATCGACTGGTACCAATATTTGTTCCGGAATCGAAGGTATTGATTGGAATAATCCGGCTACTTTTGTTGATATAGGCAGTCTCTTTCTAGAAGAGCATGGTTTCAGACACCTTATTAAAGTTCAATGTACAGGTTTATCTTCTCCTGATGGAAAAACAAGACTTCGGTTTTATGGTACTAATGACATGGGAGGAATTATTAAAAAACTTGATTTTTCATATTTATCTTATGTTGCTACTCCGTCTAACAATCAACCCGAACGTGAAAAAATCAGAACAACAAGTACAGATACTTATCATTTTCAACAAAGAAAAATATCCGATTTTTATCATGATGAATGGGAAATGTTTTTATTCGGAGCTTCGAACCTTTCAGACAATGGTTTTCATCACGGTGATTATCAAGTTGTATTTGTAATGGATGACTGCCCAAATGGATCTTGTGGTCTTTCATTGCTTCTACGTGTAAAATGGGGCTTGTCTAAAGATAGACTGACTGTTTACACTCCTTATATTTCTATTGGTAAAATCACACGAAACATAAAAAAACCTAAGCCAAAAATTCTTGAGGAATATCTGACAGAAAGGCCACCTAACTGCTCAACAAACCCCGAATGCAAAATCACGGGATTTCAATGCGACCTTTACGATAATAATCGTAAAATAAATGATGTCATTGTTAGCAATACCGAATTTGGTGATGTTATGAAGCCATTGTTCCCGGGAGATAACCCACAAGATAATATCTGTTGGGAAGCTCGCAGCATGATTGAATGCGATAGTGTTTTTACTGGAAAAACGGTTTGTACTGATTCTAATGACTCTTCTACTTGTTTTACATACGAAGAATTAAAACAAGGATATAGTTGCGATATACTTGAAAAAGATAATCAATGTGCTTTTTTAAGTTCTAAATGTGTCGATGGCATGATAGAGCCAATTACAGGTCAATGCGTACTTTTTGAAAGCACTTATGATTGTGGTATTGATGTTATTACATCAACACCGCCTACTGAAACATCTTACACATGTCCCGGCGAAATACGCTGCATGGGTACCGAATGCGTCAATAAAGTCAAAAATTCATCCAATGAAGATTTTGGCAAAGCAACACTTATGTTACAGGCCGTAGAGCAAATGAATGAAGATTCAGATTGTGGATTAAATAACTGTGAAATATTTACTGGCGAAGCTTATTTCTGCACAAAGGCATTTGGGAGTAAAGTTAATTGTTGTGACCAAATTATTCCTGGCGTTTCTTTGGTTGATTATTTGCATTTATATAAAGCCATTTCTTCTTTGGATAAAAAAATGCAATTATCAGCAAAACTTTTAGAAACTGAATTTGCTCAAGGAGTTATTAATCCACTAAGCAGTGCTTCTGAAGGTATGGCAAATGCAGCAGAATGGACATGGGAAGAAATGCAACGTCCATTTACCAATGCTTTAAAAGATTTAGTTGAACAATTAGGACAAGATATAGCAAAAGATGAAACAACCAAAGCTGGAGCAGAGACAGCGATAGATCAAGGTTTTACTAATATTACAACTCAAATTGCTGGTTGGACTGGAGATATCCTTGGTGATGCGGTAAGAGATGCTATTTTCACTGAAGTCAAAAATGAAGCTGGTGAAATGACAGGTGAAATGATTGTTGGAGGAGAAGGAGCGTGGCTTGGTGAGTTATTGGGTACTATCATGTATATTTATATGATGTATCAAATAGCTACTATATTTTTTGACATATTTAATAAATGTAATGATGACGAATTAGAATTTATGATCAAAAGACAATTAAAATCATGTCACATTATTGGTGAAAAATGCACTAATGAATTTCTTGGTAAATGTCTTGCTAAAGAACAGTCTTCTTGTTGTTATGCATCTCCATTTGCTAGAATTTTCCAAGAACAAGTTCATCTTTTATTGGGTAGAGAATGGGAAGATCCTAAGAAAGCTGGATGTCCTGGTTTTCAAGTAAATGAAATTTCTGATATAGATTGGGATAAAATTGATCTAAAAGAATGGCTTGGTTTACTAAATTTAGCCGGAATCATCGAACTCGACCCTAATAAAATGTCCACAAGATACAGTATAGACAGAACTACCTCTGCTACAAACCCCGACGGTACTAAAGTCCAAGGTAGTAGAAACACTGAAGAAAGAATCGACAATCTATTCAAAGATGCAAATCCTGACGGATTAAGAGAGCATTTATCTGATGAATACTTCAAAGACCGGACTAAAACACCGCCGCCATAGATTACTAAATTTTATATTAATCCACGGTTTTTGATGCGTTAACAATAAATTCACGAACACCCTTTATTATATCCTATTAATAATTAATCAATAGATGGTAACCACTCCCATCTATTTTTAGAAATATTAAAGAGGAATATAATCATGATGAAATTAACCACACAATCTCTTGGAAAAATAGATAACGGCTATGCTGTTGCATGGTATACAGGCAAGGAAAAGAAAGGTTTTTTTATAGTAAATAATGTTAATATAGCCGATCCGATGGTCGTTGCAGAGTTAATTGTTATTAGATATTTATTTTTGATTGAAAATATTTTCAAACGAAATATTATTACTGGAACAGGATACGAGATTTGCATTTCTTCACCTGTTATCAAAAAATTGTGTCGAGGAAAATCAACAAAAAATCACTTACTTCCTTATGTAAACTTTCTTAAAAGCAAGCTAAAAGGAGTTGATATTGTCTCAAAACGAAAACATGACGATATGCTTCCCTTGCAAGGAAAACATCCTTTTATTCATATTAATAACAATTTATCTGACACCACTGATGATTTGTTATTTGACACTCCGTCTTTAGGTAAAATCAAATTAACGACACATGCTATTGAGCAATATCAATCCAGACTTGAAAGTGGAGAAGTTAATGACCCGACTAAATCCTTAGTTCGTCGCTTAAAACATAAAGAATTAATCAAGCAAGCATTGCCTGCAAGAGTTATTAGGCATAAATTAAAGAAATATGGAACGGTTGATAACCTTGAGGTTTGGGGGCATGACAGCAGTTCGATGCATTATATGTTAATCCGTGACAAATTAACCGATATTGGAACAATTGTGACTGTTTACTCCAGAGGCATTAAACAATGAACAGTATCGAACACGAAAAACCCACGGTTCTACTGATCAATGCATTAGCGATTATGCGTGGAAAAAAAGCAAAATATACCATCCAATTTCTTTTGTCTTTTTATAGTGGTAATAATGCTGTTTTGTGTGAAATCAGAAATCTAGAACCTGAAACGAGAGAGTTGTTTTGGAGAACATGCAAAGAATATACTGATAACCCAAAGGACTGGATAAAAAATTACAGGGGATTTTGTAGAAATCTACAAAAGTCTATTGTCACTTGATGGCGGTATCATAAAAAATTATCGACCGACTATACCAATCATTAACGAAATAATAACAGAGACTATTTATTGAAATAATCATCATTTTTTGTTAATATAGCATCACTATTTTCCTTGTTAAAAAGGAAACAGCTATATTAATATAGCAAGCACAAACCCATTGGGAATTACATTCCCAGTGGGTTTAATGTCTTTCTCCGTGGGTTTTTTTATTAAAAGCCATTGGAGAAAAGACGTGAATAAAATAATAGAAATAATAACAAGGCACCCAGTTGCCTTAGTCATTATATTTTTTGTATGCATCGTAGCATACAAAATTTATATAGCCGTTCAACCACTGCTCGCCAATGGTTGGACGTTAAATCAAATATTCTTAGGAATGTTTGGTTTAACGATTATCTTCGTATCAGCGACTAGTCGCTGATACAAATATAAGCAGTAAAAACCGTAATACTTTTAGTATTCCGGTTTTTTTTTGCTTTGAAAAAGTGAGATATTTAAGGCAAAAAAAAACCTCACCAAATGGTGAGGTAAGGTAAGGTTAATTAATCGTTACTGAATTAACTTATTTCCAAGCATATCAAACAATGCCTTCTTTAATTCATTGATATCATTGATTATTCGACTTTCCGGTACTAATTCCGTAATATCGTAATGAATACCAATTCCAATAACCTCAATTCCTGCTTTAATACATTCATCAATCATGTACTTGCACGAAAAGTAATCATCTGGTCCACCGTCTGTTATTAGTAAAATCATTTTTCTAGTTTCCTTTCTAGAAATCAATTCTTTTACCGCCCAAACCATTGCTTCAGTCGTTGGTGTTGATCCAATATGTCCCATATTGAAAGCACTCATTACTTTCTTAGCTGATTCATTAAATCCCTTTAATTTAGAGACTGAATCACCAGCTAGAGGAGAGGCTGGAAAACGAGCAACCGAATGTTTTAAATTTGGTATATCGTCTAATGCAACACTGAGCGCAGAAGTTGCTTGCGTTACAATGCCCATTGAACCAGCCATAGAGCCTGATGTGTCAACCAATACTTGAATTGCAGTATTCATTTTCTTATGATGCTGTCTTGTTTTAAAAACATCGAACTGTCCCTGCTTAATCCTGTAGACTCTACTAGATGCGAGATTAGTTCCTGTTCTTTTAAAAGACACCCTGTCTTTTTTTGAGCTTTGCAATAAACTGACCAACTGACTCCTGATACCATTTGAGTATAATTTTGCTTCTTTAAACAAAACTTCATCTGGTTGTCTGGATTTTATTGAACACTCTACTGCTATATCAAGTCTATGCTCAGGGCTTTCTGCATTATTCTCAAGTTCCTTTTTTAATTGATCATAAATATCATCTGGCAAATCATCTTCATCTGACGCCAATGCTTGTTGTGCCGCACTAGTGTCATTTTCATCGCCTTGATTATTATCATCGTCTTCATCTTGACTGTCATCAATGCTATCGTTGTTATCGATATCATCACTGTCATTAGCTTGATTATCTTGATCTGAATTTTCATCCTGATCCTGATCATCTTGACTATCTTCAGCTTCCTGACTGTCTTGATTTTGATCATCTTCACCTTGATCGTCCTGATCTTGGTTTTGCTGATCTTTATTTTGCTTATCTTCTTTATCTAATTCTTCCATCATTCGGATGACTTCGAGCGTCAGATCATAAGCATCGGCTGAATTTTTTAATCCATAAACGCCATTCATCAGCGCATTGATACGAATTAAAAACCCATTACCAAAATGGGCTTCTGCTTTTTGACTGTATTTATCAGCAAGATTTTTTAAAAAACTTTGCTTTAAATATTTAAGCCTACCTGCGGTTAACAGATAATTACATAAGACAGCCCCTGGTTGATCAGATGAATCGTCTTCGGGAGATTTATTTCCTAAAAGCATGTGCTTACAAGCTTCATCTAATCTTCTTTTAATGCCGGGATATTTCTTGATTCCATTTCTTTCGATTCTGATATCTTCTACGATATTCAAGACCATTTTTTCCAATGGTGATTGACATTGACGAATAATATTAAAATCGCTTTCCAAGATATGGAAGCTCTCATGAGCATTTAACCCAAATAAAACACCCATCATTTTTTTATAATACTGATCATTCAAATCGGGTAAATGTATCGTTTTACCGTTCGTGAAAGCATGGCCTCCACCGATAACGACATTAACACCTAATTTTTCTGACCAGATTGAAGCTGTGATCGATTGAGCTTCCATTATATTGCTTTTTTTCATGTTGTTTCTCCGTTATTTAGTTAGAGAAAAACACACTTCTCCTTTGACAAAGGAATGTGTTTTCCTTTATCAAAGGGAATTAGAAATTTTTAAAAAAAGATGCCTTGGTCTTCTACAACTTTGGCAGGAATGATTTCGATTTCTTCTTCGATATCATCTTCTATTTCTTCAATAACTTCTTCTTTGAGTGAAACTACTGGGATTTTAATAATTTCTACCGGATCAACGGGTTCAATTATTGTTTCTTCAAAAGTTTCAGTTTCTTGCACTTCAATTTGCGCTTCAATTGATGAATTTTGGTCTGATATAATCTGACCATAATCTTTCAATTTGTCTTTATCCATTAAGAGTGATGTTAAAGCCACTAATGACTGTAAATCACTGCCTTGGATTGGACCTAGCGGTAAATCATTTAACGTTTGATTGATATGATCAATCACATGGCAAATTTGACTATCGACCATTTTTAACGCATCCAGTTTTTTACAAATTGCCTTAAAAGGAGATTTGATTTTCTGGTTTTTTATCGCTTGTCCCATCAGACTGTTTTCCCAAACCACCTTCGCTTTAACAGCGACTTCATGGTAGATTTGAGCTTTCAGACCTTTTATTTCTTCTTTAATGCCGTCATCAAGACCAGGAACTGGATTGACTTCGACAACACCTACACCGTATTGCAGGTGATTTTCTAAACGAAACTTGTCAAGTTGTTTAGTTCTTAACACTGACTCCCATTTAGGATTATTTTTATAATGCCTTTCGAGGTTTTCATCAAATTTTGAAAAGAAATCTGCTTTTTCATTATAATATAATGGTTTTAATTTCATTAAATCATCATATGCTTCTTGTGCTAGATCTTTTGGTACGGCATAACCGCCCATAAACCTAGTTCCAACTTTAAGAAGGCGATCTTCCGATTTTCCTAAAATCGTTTTAAAGATTTTAATATCTTTGTTGTTAAAAACTTTAAAATTCCCAAGTGATGCAATATCCTCTGGAGGAAGCTTGGTTTCATCAACTTGGATGTCTGTCTTCAACATCTTTTTATTCGCTGTGATGGTTTTAACATCCAGCTTAAATAAAACGATGTTACTTAATACACGATCCATTACTTGATCGATTGATTGATTGCTCATTTTAGTCTCCTTTTGAATAATGATTATCCAAATCGGGAGACTAATACCCAGAAGGGATAGTTAGATCCCAGTCTGGATGGCTTGCTATTATTATTTAAAACTTAATAGCGGAAGTTTATGTGTAATCGTTAATTATCGGTGAATATTTTAGTTATCTAAAACACTCACCGATAACCCCTTATCTAAAGGGATTATCATTTTTAAGAAAATTAAAACCAAACAGATTGTATGTCTGTCTGAATGTTGATTTTATGAAGCGGTATTTCTACCAACTCCATATTTTCTGCCAGCTCATCTGAACAACCCGCAAATAATTTCACGTTTGTTGAATACTTCAGATCGATTATTGATCCGTTGTCATCCGTAAAACTGAAATGATTTGGGTATCTTTTGCTCAAACTAGCGAAAAATACCACAACAATAAAAGCTTCGGAAGATTCATAAATAATCCCCTCTCCTTTTGTTACCCTGATATTTGTCACTGACAAAAACCCATCAGCTCTTTCTTCTGTGCCTAGAACAAAATCATTAATTACAATTTGTCTGTCGGCACAATGAATTTCAAGTTCTGGTAATGTTTCTTTCATCTTCAGCACAATTTCTTTGGCTGTTTCGAAAAATTCATTAGTCCCTTTGATCGGCTGAGTAATCGACCAGAAACATTTTTTAGATGCTTTTGGTTTTTCTTCAACCTTTTCTTCTGTTACCTTTATTGATACTTTGTTGTTTTCAATTTGGTAATCACCTTGATGTTCATAACCTTTTGCAATTTTCTGCTTCTTCATCTTAAGACGATAATTACTGGCCTCATGATCAGATTCAAATGTTTTCACATTCAATCTTAATTTATTGTCCGTGCTGCCGTAATAGACGTTGACAACATTACCGTCAAGATTA
>Ga0233443_1003248_pt1 | contig 11517 bp, 9 predicted proteins | sample SI_123_September_2_FD_182784 | JGI IMG/M metagenome (GOLD analysis project Ga0233443, IMG submission 182784) | Seawater microbial communities from Saanich Inlet, British Columbia, Canada - SI_123_September2016_200_MG | ecosystem: Environmental > Aquatic > Marine > Inlet | place: Canada: British... | reverse complement strand
CACAATTTTATCTGCACCAAAAGGTTTTTCAATAAAATCATAGGCTCCCATTTTAACCGTTTGTGCAGCTTCTGTTAAAGATGCATGACCAGAAATAAAGATCACTGGTTGGTCACACCCTTGACCTCTTATTTGACGAAACAAACTAAGACCATCCGTATCTCCCAAGCGAATATCTAAAATAATAACATCCACAATACGTTGGCTTAATGACCTTAGTGCCAAAGCGGCATCATGAGCTTGTATAGTCTCTATACCTTCATTCTCTAAAGCTATTTCAACGGAGTTGCGGATGTTTTTTTCATCATCAACAACCAACACCAGGGGTTTAGAATCTGTTATTTTCATTATTAGTCATCTCCTGCTCAATTCATTTTCAGCCTTAATTAGTCCTATAGAGAATTCTGGCCCATAATTAGTATTTTTAAATTCAATATATCCTCCCTGCTGCACAACAATTTTTTTCACTATAGCTAATCCCAAACCCATATTAGACTTTGTTGTTTTAGAGGATATATATGGGTCGAACATTTTTTTAACCACATCCTTTGAGATTGATAAGCCCTCATTGGACACAAGGAGTACAAGGCTATCACAGCCTTCCATAGATTGAACCTGTACGTGAAAAGAAACTTGTTCTCCAGGGTTTGCCTCAACACCATTTTTAATTAAATTAGAAATCACCTGGCGAAATAAAGCTGGATCTAGCATGACTCGCTCAGAGATATTCTGATCTAATTGCAATTCTACATTTGCGTCTGTGTAAGTGGCTAAAATAGGCTCAATAATTTTAACCAAATAGTCTTTTATATGCACTGCCTCTAATCGAACTGTAGGTAATTTAGAAAACTCGCTAAATTTATTCACAATTTCTTTTAGGTGATTTAACTCCTCAGATACCATAATTTGAGTTTTATCCAGTTGATTGGAGAAATCACTAGGAGACCGACTTTCATATGACTTTTTAAGTGAACTTACTAGGATATCAATGGGTGTTAGTGGATTTTTAATTTCATGAGCCAACATTTTTGCTAGTTCTTGCCAAGAAGAAATCTCTTCCAAATAAGAAACCTTCTTTTGTTCTTTTAATAAATTTGAAAAAATAAGTTCATAATGATTATTAATTTTTCTGCTGATATATAATCCAAGTAATAAAGCCAATCCCAAAACTAGCACAAGGCCCAACCAAAAGTAGACTTTTATAGAAGCTTCAATTTTCTCCTTAATTACAGAGGGTTCATTGTACACTTGCAACACCCCCTGAACCTGATCAAACTGTTCACGATAGTGCTTTTCGTTTACAGCATCTAATTTTTTTAATCTCTTTAAGTTATCGGCACTATTATTTAGGGCGTCACTCACTTTATAGCTAAACCCTAAGTTTAATGTGGTAGTTAAAGATTTATCAAAAAAATACTTTGTGGCAATGACAGGTAAAATAGTCATAACCAACAAAGTCACTATCAGGAGAATCTTAATTTTATTGTTTTTCAATTTTTAGATCCTCAAGGTGAAACTTCTTAGTTTTCCCAGTTACTCGCCAAACACCTGCCATATTTTCACCTTGGGTAAGCTGTTCAAAAATTCTATTAAACATTGGGTTTCCTGAGGATCTCACTGCCTTTAGGTTGGTCTTGTTCGAACCACCTAGAGTGGCTGAAATACTATTTTCTGCAACCCATTTTCTAATATGATGCATTTTCTCCTTATAAATTGGATTTAATAGGATATCAGCTTTTATTTGTAGGTTCTCACCTTTTATACCTGGAGTTAATTTGAAAATATTATTAAATTTCAATCTGTTCATTTTTTCTAATAATAACTCTCTGTTTTTATAGTAAATAGTTTCTAGTTTTCTCTTGTTCATCGCTCCTTTAACCATGTAATTTTCGTCCCACAAGTCATATTGAATACGTAACTCAATAATCTGATTGTCTAAAATAATTTGGTTCTCTAATAAACTCAGTTGGATTAATATTTTAGTCACCAACCCACTTGAAATTTCACTTTTTAATTTTTCTGGATAATTAATATTATTGATTCGAAGACCCATTTTTTTAACTCCTCGAATAGGGATTAAGTTTAATGCCCAAGAATTTGAGCTAAAAACCATGATAATAACTATGGGCAGTAACCGACTCATCGATTACTCCATTCAGACCGACCAAATGCATATAAATCTACTATACCAAGAGCTTTTGTATCTAAACGCACACCCGCTTTTGCCCCTGCTTGATAAATCGTCCCTTGAGAACTTGAATATCCCACACCATTAAAACCTGGTTCAATGTACCAACGCCCTTTATTTATACTTTCAAATTTTGAAGCATTAATTGGGCGAGCATAAGATAATGAATATCCCATACCATCTTCATAGTAATTTCTAAGAGCAGTTTGGGGATTCCCACCTATTTTAAGGGTCCAAATTGTCCCTCCTGTGGTAGACCAAGTTCTTCGCCCGCCAAGGCCAACTTGTAAGTTTAACCCCTCTTGACCCTTTGAGTTTGAATAAAACAAGCTCGTTGCAAAACGTGAACCTTTTGTTGGAAAATATGAGTCGTCTTCGGTGTCCCACCCATACTCAAAACCAAAAGAATCTGAGGGGTAAAATGTATAATTTTCAGTTGTTCCGTCATTATAAACGTAACGACCTTCAATTTTTGAGTTCAAATATTTCCCTAAACCAAAGGAGATATATGAAAAATCATAAATTCTACGTCCAAGTGAAAATTCAAGTAAGAGTTTTTTGCTTTCATATGAATCCCCATCGTTAAATTTTGAAGATACTTTATGGTAGCTTAGTCCGGTTTTATAAAAATATTTTTTTGTGTTAAATAAATGAGGATCTGTATAAGTAATTTGTCCATCAAAATGATGTGAATCAACATTCTCATTGGATACAGGCACTAAAGCGCGTATTTCAAGATCCAGAATTTTTCCTTTGCCAAATAAATTTTGATGAGAGACCCGACCTCCAAGAGTCTCAGAAACAGTACCTCCATTAAAATTTGTGCCTACTGTTAGCTCTGATAAATAAGGATTTTCCTCGGCCACTTTTACTACTAAAATTACCTTACCACGCTGGCTACCTTTTTTTAAAAAAATATCTGTGGATTTAAAATTAGGCAAAGTAGCTAATCTTATCTTAGAGTTAGATACCTCCTCTTCGCTCAAGATATCTCCTGCATTTATGAAAATTTTTTGTTTTATAAATTCACACTGGGTCTCGGTATTCCCCTCACACCGGATAGACTCTATAATCAGATCCCCTGACTTGGATTCTGTCTCTAGTTTAAGATTATCGGCCTTAGCAGAATTTGCTGAGACACTTAGGCACACAGTTATTGCTAATATTAAATTTCTCATCTATTACCTCTTTTTAGTTTTTGTTAATGTTTCTCCAACCCTAGAGGCAAAATGGAGTCCATAACAAAAACTCACGGAAAAGCCATGTATCTACATGAAACTACCGGCTTTTTTAATATCTATGGATAAATCAGGGTGTCTACTTTTAAGGACACTTGTACCCCAGAGAGAAGTCTCTGAGCAAGTATTAGGTGAATTTATTAGATAAAACCAACGGGTATTTGAATGATTTTCTCACTGAGCCATTCTATTTTCGAAGAATTATTAATAATAATCCCAAATGGCAAGTTATGTTCCTCAACAAAGGACTTAAGGGTCAACAAAAGCTTTTTCGGTGTCTTAATTCCATATTTAATTTCAATAGGGATAATTCCAAACTTGCCATGCAAAATTAAATCTATTTCAGCTTTATTTTTATACTTAGGTCTTCACTTCATAACTGCCGAGTGTTTAATTTATAGGATGGCAGCAAACAGAAAAGCCTACTTTCACTGAATAGGTTCAACTTTCCTAAAACTACCTTTATTGAGAGGCCCACACCTCACCACTAAGTCATTTGAAAAGCCACCACGACTGTCTACTTGTGCATATTCAATATCCTTAGAATATTTTTTAGAATATAGATTTAAACTTAAATAATTGTAATCCACATTTGCCTTATTGATGATCTGTTTTCTCAGCGAGAATAACCGGGTAATAAATGGGTCTAGCTGAGGTTCATCAACGTCTATTACTAAATTCACCACAGTATCAATTTTATCAAGAATATCATCTTGTTTGTTTTGGTACTCATCCGTTAAAGCATTAAATGATTTATAATAATTCTGTTTACCACGTTCTTCTGATACTCCAAATAATGGCGCTGTTGCGATTGGGTTCTTAACCATACTTTTTTCACAAAATTGTCCCTCAGCATGCCAAAACATATAATCGCTGAATAACTTTTGCTTATTAAATTCAAAATCTAAAAAAGAGTCAGAATAATAAAAGCTCAGATAGTTTATAATTTCTGATGTTGAATGATAAATTTTATATAGATCCTTATGCTTATTATTAACCATAATCTTCTTGTACTCATTCAGCCGATCCTCCATTATATTATTCGTTTCATAGCCAATATATGACCTAGCACTTTTTAAGAAAACTTCAAAAGCAGCTATTGAAACAACAATTGAAACAAATCCCCCTGCTAATCGACGACTTTTAATTTTCCCTTCATATTTTTTTATGAAACCAGAACTTAGCCTCAAGAAGTTTACAAACCTAGAGTTATGAAATACTTTAGTTATTTTTTTTTGATCAACAAACATAAACGATAAAACACTTACTGCTGCAGCCCCCATCATGGTTTTCAGTTCCATAATAAGCTCATTGGAGGTTTCATTTTCTCGTTCATAAACCCTTGCATCCAGGGATGCTACAAGTAATAATGGTGAAATTAAATTATTTTGATCATTCTTTAAAGGATCTGATTTCAAATGAATCATCGTTCCTGTGGGTATAGAGGCTCCAAGAAGAGCACTTAGTCCCATTCTTCGTACGGCATGGACAATTCCTTTACGGAGAACCTTAACCATGGCCTTACTGGCTTCTTTTGCAAGCTTAACTCTTTTTCTTTTGCTTTCTATGTCTAATTTTTTTCCTAACCAAATAGATATAGCACCTACTAAAATCGAAGTACCGGCTACATACTGCATATCTTTTACAGTGTCTTCAAATTCTTTTTCTTGAATTTCCAATATGTGTTTATCCACCCAAAATTGTTCCAAAGTTAAAATTAACCGAGTGACTGATGCCACCTTAAAAATAGCATTCTCAAAGGCAAACCTATCCAAGAGGTCACTAATAATCTTTATATTATCCAGGTAATCATTTTTTTTATTTTCTAAGGAGGGTCGTGAGTATAGAGTTGCACTGATTTTATTTAAATAATAAATTCCACAGCGTTGTAAGTGTTCTCTATTTGGATTGACAGTGTTACTTTGTTCATCTTGTAATTCAATTTTTTTATCTTCTACATCATACTTTACATAACGGTTAACCCATACATTAAAATCAATACTGTTTAGGTGAGTTTCTTTATCTGCACAGCCATAGTATAAATAGTCAGGACCATCATCCAGACTTTTAGCAATAAGACTTCCAAAGGAAAGTAATCCCACGAATATTAAGATAAAGACTCTAAACACTCTTGACTTCACTGTTACTTTCTAGAACCACATGAACTCTGTAGTTTCTCTGTCTGCTTATCAAGCCTATAATTTACTAGAACACACGCCGATGGAACTTTATCATTAATATCCATTTCTGAGAAAGATAAAACATGACTCCTAGGGATAGTTATTCTTGTATCAGAAAAACTTTTTCCAGATATGCAAGACATCTCAATGTTATCACGGCTAAGTAGAATACCATTTAGTTTAGCAATCGACCAGTCTGCATTACCAAAGTTGCCTTTTACACAAACTAAACCTGCAGATACAATCAGTTCTTCGTTCATAGTTTTTTGCATCTCAATTTTTTTAACTAATTCATTAAATTTATCTGTCAGCTCTGCTAAGTTTTGTTGATTTTCATCTAACTGTTGTAAAACATCAGCCTCACTCTTTGTGGAACTAAGGTCACTGGCCCATAAATTCATTGAAAGTATACTCACGCTTAAAACTACTAATATTTTTTTCATCTTCTGTCCTTATAGCTATAGCAAGTTTCTATACATACTGACTATTTTTGGCACTTATGTACCTAAAAACCATAGCCCATCTGCCGTAGATGCGTTCTTGCAAATTATCTTTACATTTCATAGTTTTATTATCAAATAAAGTGCCAAGATTGCACTGGTTTAGGTGTGATCCAAACCTATGGTAAATCATTCATAAGTAGCTGAAAATTTAGCGGATTATGCATATCCCTATTCCGTCTGATTTCATTCTATTTGTTAGAAATTATGAGCCTCTAAAGCTACATATTTCCCCTCATAGATTATGGCAGGCTGTCCATGGGAACAAATAACTGAGTTAAGCTCTATTCTAGCTTTTTTCTTTTTAGTAAAAGAGCTTAAAAACTGCTTTATAATTTGTTTATCTGGTGAGAAGCAGCTGGCCACAATATTTTCTGTTACTGGTTTTTTAAATTTAGAAGCACTTTCTTGCAAAACCACCGTGGCTTCAATTTTGTTTTCATCTAAGAAGTTGGTCAGCCACGCCCAACAGCACAAAGCTTGCATAGCACCTAAGGATCCACCAAAACCTGTTCCTACGTGATTTGAATTTTTATCAAGTGGAGCTGAGAGCTCTAGTTTTTCCACTGAACACTGGGTCACTTTTACACCCATATGTTTGGTTAAAGGCACATTGTTTAAAATATAAGATTCCAATTGTTCTATAGTCATATTTATCCACATAAATTAATTTTTTTCAGAATTTTACTCAACCCATTTATAGCCTGTGAATATAGAAAAGCCCAGCAAAAAGGTCACATTCTTGCTAGGCTCTTAGAACTTATTATTTAGTATCTAGATTAATTATCTCTTAAGGTTGATTACCTCAGCCAGTAACTCGTCAGTTGTAGTAATAGTCTTAGCATTGGCCTGGAAACCCCTTTGGTTTTGAATCAGGTTTACAAATTCCATGGCTAAATCCACAGTGGATCTTTCTAAAGATTTGGCAAACAACTTACCACGTCCTGAAGAACCTGGCTTGCCCAGAGAGGCTTCACCAGAACTTCGAGCTTCCTTCAGTCTGTTATTACCTACCTTAAACAAACCTTCAGAGTTTTCAAATTTAGCCACAGCTACCTGAGCTAAATCTCTTGCCGACCCATTACTGTATAGAGCCGTTAATACACCTTCATCACTAAATGACAGATTAGTAATAGTTCCCGCTGCAGCACCATCTTGACCCCAAGTAATGAGCCCGCTGTCACGACCATACTGTTTTGTCCCTTCTAGACCAGTTCCCTTATCAGTGGTTATGGAATCACCAAAATCAATTTTTATTTTTTGATTTTGAAGAGCTCCTCCTACGAAGTTAAAAGCTGACAGTGTCTGGACTTCTGTATCTAATTTACCATCTACAGTAAATCCAATACTTCCAGTAACCACCTCTGACATATCACCTTCTTTACCACCTGTGATTTCTTGACCATCCACTAAACCTCTGTATTCCCAATTTCTGTCAGCAGTTTTATTAAAAAACATGGTGACCAGATGCTTATTTCCTTGAGAATCATAGATCTCAGTTCCTGTGCTGAAATCCGATGTGGCATATGGATCTTTCATATCAAATTTCTTAACATCAGCAACACGTGAATCAAGATTTAGTTCAAGTTTTACTTCCTGGGTAGCTTGAGCAGGAATTAATGCTCGTGGAAATTTAATATCCTCTACTTTATTAATTATCTGACCACGCTCATCAGACTTATAACCCTGTACTCTTTGGTTGTCCTTCGAAACTAGGTAGCCCTCTCTATCAAAGTGAAAAGACCCATCACGAGTAAATGACTCCCCATCTGTCCCTTTTAGGGTGAAGTAACCATCTCCAGAAATAGCCAGATCTGTAGACTTCTCCGTAGAATCCACATTACCCTGAACTAAAATTGGGTTAACCGCACCAATCTTAACACCACGACCAATCTGGTTACCACCAAGAATCCCCTTTAAACTCTTTGATATAATATCTTGGAACTCTGCTCGTGAAGCCTTAAACCCCACAGTGTTTGCGTTTGCAATGTTATCACCGATAACACCTAGTGCCTCACCTTGTGCACTTAAACCGGATACACCGGTATATAGAGAAGATAATACTCCCATTGTGACCTCCATGTCGTTACCGCATCAATCGATCAGCGGTATCTGGAGGGACTTCCACGAAGTGGACCAGCCCCTGTTAATTAATTTTAAGTCTTTTAAAATTTTTAAATTACTACTGTGCTATCTATATTCGTAAATACATTCTCCTTCAGTGCCGCTTTATCCATAACCGTCACTACTTTATTATTTTTCACACTCACTATAAGTGCAGAATTGTCCGTTAAAACTAAGGTTTCTTTAGCACCCTTAGCTTTAGCCGATAATACTGCGTTGTCTAACTTTTGCATCATCTCTGGTCCGTAACTAATTCCTCTTTGGCGCATACGATCTATTGCATGGTTTGAAAACGTTAACTTCTGTGTATTTGCACTTTGTAATGCCTGTTTATTTTTATCAAGAACACCTTGGCCAATATCACCCAGAGTGTCCTTAAAACTTTTACCACCCAATGAGGTTTCTAAATCCTTCTTAGTTGATTGGTCTTTACCGATCACTTGAGGATTAATTTTAGGTGATATTATATTATTAAAGGGCATCCGTAGCCACTCCCTCTTTTTTAACTTTATTAATCATTTCCTTACTCATAGCTATATCACTTAATCCACCCGAACTGGCACCTATTTTTTGCTCCTCAGTGAGTTTATTATTTTTAATGTTATTTTTATTAATTTGATTCACATTTTTATTTGATGCCTCAGCCACATTGGGATCTAGTATGGTTTTCACGTCAGACATGCGGATACTTTGTTTACCAATCATCAACATAGCACCTGAGGAAGTAAAGTTCACTCCACTGATAGTCCCTTTACGTTTTGTGCCCACAGCTAATTTTTGACCATTATTTTGAACAGCAGAAAACTCTACACGATAATCACCGGGTTTAGCTTTTGATCCATCTTCTAGTTGACCATTCCAAGCAAATTTATTTTGACCTTTTTTTGTAATTCCAAGATCTAAATCTTTTACAATATTCCCAGCGGCATCTTTAATTTTTACATTTACCTTTTCAGCATCTGCCATAAGACCAAACTCAATATCATGAGTATCTTCGAAGGAGTTTCTAAAAACTTTAGATGAGTCTGACTCCACTGATTTACCAATAAGCTTTAATGCATCAAAATCCAAATTTGGATTTTGAGATTTACTTAAATCCTGAATACTAGAATCAATGTTTTTCAATGATTCTAAAGATGAGAATTGAGCTAACTGTGCTGCCATATCATGTGATTCCATGGGACTAGTTGGATCTTGATTCTTAAGCTGAGCTAAAAGCAATTTCATAAAAGATTCTTTACCTAGTTCATTACTCCCAACCTTGCGTATTTTTGATGGATCCACATAGTTTGGGTCAGCCACTTTATTTAAAATTTGACCTAAATCTTGATCGCCAAAATATTTTTCTTGATCCGCAGCACTGATCGTTTCTACCTTACTTTTATCTTGAAACCCGTTTTGGGGTGTATTGGAAAAAGTTTGTGTTCCGGTTTTAATTGCTAACATCTAAATCCCTTTATTTATGCTACTAAGTCTAATCGTCTGTCAGAAGATGACTTAGACTTAACCTTTTTTATGGCATCTTCACTGGCCTCAGAATTATCTGCTTCATCTGACATTTGATCTTTCATTCCTGGTTCATCAAAACCTAATCCACCATGGAAGGCTTGATTTTGTTGTCTAAATTGTCCTAAAAACTGTTTAGCAAAATGACTCTCAGCATCTTCATTTTGATCATTAAACTCTTCCATTATATCCGATGAGGTGTCCACTTTTATTTGATCAACATCTAATTTGTGTGCAGCTAATGTTGCCTTTAGGTCGCCCATGCCTTTTTCAATTAATTTCCGAACATCTGGTGAATCAGACAAGAGGTCGATTTGCACTTTGCCCTCTTTAATATTTACTTTTAAATCAACTTCGCCCACACCCTCAGGAGCCAGTTTCATTTTAATTTCTCCGCCACCATTTTTAATCAAAACTTGAGTTTGCTTGATCATGTCTTTTACATTTTGGCCTTCTTCAGCTTCATTCATCTCACTATTTCCTAATTGAAAATTAGGAGTGGAAATTTTGGAATCACGTCCTTTTGTCTGAATGGTTTCAGCAAAAGTCAATTGATCGGCTTGCTGATCCATTGACTGATCTCCCTCTTCAAGATGGTCACCGGCTTCAGAAACATTAGCTACCACCGAGCTACTAGATAAATTAAGATCAGTAGTTTTGTTGTTTAATCCAACTTGGCTCACTTCAGCTCCCACTTCTTGTGCTCCTTGTGAGTATTTATTTGCCAAATTATTTTTAATTCCTTGAGCCCACTGAGGTTGATTTAACGCTAAATTTTGCGCAAGTTCTTCAGTACTTAACTGAGGTTTCCCTACAACTTGGGTCACTTGTGCACCTTCTAAAACATCATTCAAGACAGAATTATTCGCAGAATTTGCTTCTTTTAAATTCTGAGACATCATGTTTGATGACTGACCAGAAGCCAAGGGTCCAGCATTAGGTCCTAAAGACAAACCTAGTAAACTAGAACTCTCTTTAGAATCTGTTACATTTAAAGAAGCATCTTGGGTATAACTGTTTGCTTTATTAACTAAAGCGGCTTGCGCCTCTTGCTTAGTCATTTGCACTTTGTTTTGAGTATTTAAATCCACCGTCTCTGGATTTTTCAACATATCAAAGGCTCCTATAGCCTGAGCAGGTTGCTGTACACCAGATTTATTAGCCTCATTGGTTTTGGGATTAAAAAAGCTATTGTTTAACTTATTAATAGAGGCATCTAGGTCATTTTGTTTTGCTTGTTGGTGACTTAAAACCTCTAGAGATATTTGGCGATCCCCAGCTTTTAAATAATCAGCTATTTTACCAGATTCAGATTTATTCACCATAGTGTTAAAATGATTAAATGCTAACTTTTGGTCTTCAGGTTTAAGGTTCAAACTCTGAATGACTTTTCCAATAGTTTGATCTGGAGACAAGCCTAAATCCTCAGAATTTAAACCACTGAATGCTGAGGCAATCTGTAGTGGTTGGACCCCAAAGTCATCGTTCATTTTTTTCATAAAACTTTGAATGGCAGATCGTCTCATTAAAGGATCTACTAAGTCTTCATTATAAGAATTCAGTTTCTCCATTTTCTCACTCAGTTGTGATGGCTTTTCAAATTTTCTAGCTTCAACATTAGAACCACGATCTTTTGTTTCACTTAATTGTGATTGAGATTTTTTATCTAGTTGTTTTTCGAATTTTTTTTCTGATAGAACCTCTGCTTCAGACATGGAGTGCTTAAAACTTTCTCTTTCTTTACTGTTTTTATTACCACCAATACTTGACGCAACTTTAGC
>Ga0233443_1003245_pt1 | contig 11536 bp, 4 predicted proteins | sample SI_123_September_2_FD_182784 | JGI IMG/M metagenome (GOLD analysis project Ga0233443, IMG submission 182784) | Seawater microbial communities from Saanich Inlet, British Columbia, Canada - SI_123_September2016_200_MG | ecosystem: Environmental > Aquatic > Marine > Inlet | place: Canada: British... | reverse complement strand
AACTCCTTTCGATAAGTGAATTGTACTGTACTCAATTCTTTGATCTCCAGTTTCCTGATGGATCTGATCAATAATTTTACCTTCTACATTAAAGATGTTTATGATTTTCGACTCAATAGAATTCAGGCTTATAATGATAAAGTCCGATGCCGGATTTGGATAAATGGACATTCCCGGGGAATTCATTTCGACTATTGATGCCGGATGCGTAATAAACAGCACAAAGCTCTTATGGGTGGTATCCGAAAGATTATCTGTTACTGCCAGGGAGATATCATAATACCCCTGATCTGCATGTGTCGCTGTTCCATTAATTGAACCTGTCCAGTTACCATTATCAGTAAAAGAAAGGAAAGCAGGAAGGCTGCTTGCATTTAAGTCGAGTACATCTCCGGTGTTCATGTCAAAAGCTTCTACAAGAATGTCAACAGGATCTGAATACTCAATAGTCAGAGTATCAGTAATATTTATGAAAAGCGGTGCGTAATTGATATCCAGTGGAGGAAATTCAATGAAGTCAATCCATGCACAATCATCGCCGCTTGAGACATAACCGTCCTTCAGATATACCCACTTGAGCGTCCGTGATCCCGCAGCAATAGGGAAGTTTTCTTTGGACCAGTCAATCTCACCAGCCCATTGTCCCATAGACATATTATCAATAAAGAATTCAAGATAATCGTACATTACACCGCCTGCTACTTCGCAGGAGACTTTTTTATAGAATGAAATTGAATCAGCTGTAAGTACATCAATGGTTATCTGTAGTGTTGATGATTGATTGGAACCAATATTTGCCGATTGAGCCATCATACTTCCTTCAAATGCACCATTTGATAGAATGATCCATGGAAAAGTCAGATCATTCTCCCATTCGAAGGAGTTAAAAGAGTTGGATTCCCAATCTTCCACAATTAATCCAACCTCCGATTGATGGTGTGTTATTGCCGAATAGGCACCGGATTCAACAGTAAATTCGAGTGGTACCAGCGCACCAATAGGGGTTGTTGCATTAACAGAAACCGTAAAAACAAGTTGCTGAGGGCTCCCAACAAGTAGGTTTCCGGTTACAAGTGAAGTGTTTGAAATATTCAGAAAGGTAGTCAGGCTACTTATTTCGCAGCTACCACCAACTGTAGCTGCATGGCCTAAGTTATTCACACTGACCTTTACATCAACTGTTTCTCCCGGGTCAAATCTGCCGTTTCCGTTGCCCTGTGAGTCATCTATCTCGATGAAGGAAATATCCAGATCAGGTGCATTCAGAGTTAGATTAATATAGGCAGTCCATGTGTTGGCTGAATCATCAGTCAATACAAGCTCGAATGGAGCTGTATGTTGATCTTCAACATCATCAGCTATATCAATTCCATATATTCCCGTAATTGTTACATTCGAACTTGAATCAATGTTTCCATAATTGTGAGTGTTGTCAGTAATAGTAACAAAAGGATCTGTTGTGGATAATACACCAACAACGTTGGTTGCCATTGCAATACCAATATTCGTGATTACCAGGTCAAGAGCAATGCTTTCGTTGTAATCTGCCTGATTGTTCTGATTGCCATTTGTGTCGTTCACAGTGAAGGATTGAACAGAAACATACGGTCCTGTATTCGGAACAACATCGATGAAGGCTACATAAGGTGCATGGTTAAATGCTGTTAAAGTAAGAGTTAGGGTTGCTGTTGTTGTGAGTACCTGATGAGGAATTGTAACCGTTCCATTTTGAACAGTGGCAACTCCGTAAATCTCATTTCCTAATGTGATTGCCGCAATAGCGTCATCCACAGGGCAGGTTACAACAAACTGACTGGAGCCAAGAAATGCTGTAGGATCATGGCTGGCGGTGAGTAATTGCGGTTGGGCAGTTCTAACCATTATGGCAGGATCACCAAAGCAGGTCCATGTATCTGTCATTTGATCACCACCGCTACCATACTCATCATTCATCTGCATACAACCATTCATTGAAATAGCGCCAAATGATCGAAGAATATTATTTGAGTAGCTCTCAGTCAGAATATCAACCATTTCATCCTGAGCACACATTGGAGGATTCCAGCTCTGATTAATTGTTGCCATCAATGCTGCAATTGCACCTGCGGGCTGATTGCTATATTCAGCACGCATCCATGCTTCTGCAAAACAGGTAGTTGGAACAAAATTTCCATTTACACAGGCAACTGACCAGATAAATGGTAATTTACCCGTATTGCTTAAGTTGTTTACATTGCTGTTGTTAAATCCGGAACTGGAGAAGGCAGTGTTGCTGCCATGTCCAGTGTAAACTATCATACCGGTTCCGGCATTCACAGTTGTGGCAACACCGGATGAACTAGGATTACCTGAAGCATCCAAACCGCCCTGACTGCCATCGAAGAACTCAGCTGCAGCCGTGTAAGTAAATGCATTAAGGTCTGTTTGCATATTTCTTAAATGCTCATAATCCATTTCATTGTCATCGCCGGGGCCCTGGTTAGAACCGATTGCTGTTGAGTGCGCATAGAAATTTGTCATATCCGGATTCAATTCATAATCCAGCACACGTTCCACCTGGGTTTGAATGTGCGGAACAGTTTCACCGGAAAATCTGCCTACAAATATTTCAGGATAAGAGTCATTGCCACTAAGATAACCATAGGCATTGTCTGAGTCCCCGGCTGAAGTGCTGTTGGCAGGAACAAATGCGTGGTCGCCTACCAGAAGAAGGTAAGTCAGGTTATTGGCATTGTAGAATGTTTGAACATAAGTTTCAATTGCATTAGAAGTTCCAATTGTTGAATAATCAACCATCGTAGTTTTTATTCCTTTCTGAATTTTCCATGAAACATAAGGTTCCATCACTTCAATAAAATCAGGATGACAAATAACCAGGATTTCTCCATCTTCTGGAACAGCTGTATACTTTGTCGTTTTGTAATTAAGAAAATGACGTGTATAAATATTGTGATACTGACGGTCCATCTTGTTCGCAAGCTTTGATCTTTTGAAGGTGTTGATACCGGCTTTAGCACTATGTTGAATCTTAATTTCAAATTCGGTATAGATCCGGAGCGTTTTACTTACCGGATTATACTGGAATGGTGTGAAAACAACCGTTTGTCCACGAAAATCGCGTAAGATGTAAGGTTTACTTAAACTGCTAATTTGTGCAGGGAAAAACTTGTCTTCCTGGTAGGTCTTTCCAAATTCATAAGCTACACTTGAAGGATCTATATCTCTGGTAAAATTTCCCTTCGAAGGTGCTATCATGATATTGGGAATATCAATGTAGCTGCTGCTAATAACTTCTGTTTCCATAGAACCGAAATCAGGTATAATGAGCGATTCTGTGAACTTTGGTAGATCAGGTGAACCCTTTTCAAGCAATCTTGAATCATTGGCTGACTGTACCACCATATATATTTCAGAACCAATCTGAACAGGTACCAGTGAATATGAATTAACGCGTACACTGAGCGTTGTCTGTGAATCGTCAGAACTTACAAGCACAACCTCATTCTTTGTTTGATTGTTGCTGTTTAAATAGACAGTATTTGAGGCTATGATGTTGGTAGCCAGAAAAATAATTGCTATTAGGAATAGTAATTTTCTCATACTAATTATTTTGATTTTGGATATTCTATTAATCTTATATTAGTTCGATTTTACAATCTGTTCAACAAGTTTCCTGTCACCGATTGTAATCTCAACATAATAAATGCCTGCATTCAGATGCTTCAGGTTTATTCTATGATTTAGAATGCCTGCAGGTATATACTCACTATTTTTAATTTGTTCTATCTGTTCACCAATGGTATTGATCAGCTTAATTCCAACCCGGGAATTTTCAGAAAGGTTTATCTGAATATCGGTATAGTCAGTTGTCGGGTTAGGATAAATTTGTAATTCCGCTTTGTTTCCAAATTCTTTAATTTCTGATGGAGCTTCAACATGAAGTTCATAAAATTGTGGTGCATAGACAATCCCGTCATACGCAGAAATTATTACCGGATAAACTCCATCGTCATTTTGTCCGGGAGTTCCGCTAAGTGTTCCGGAGCCAAGTCCGTTATCTGTGAAAGTCAGGAAATCCGGTTTCTGAGCACAGATCAGAGTAATGTTATCACCATCCTGATCGGAAGCCACAACGTCGTAAGTATAAATCTCATACTTTTCAGTTAATGTGTCAGCTTGTGAATCAATAGTTGGTGGATTATTACTTGTGCTGGTGGCTATGTTAGGAAATACAATCTCGTCAATCCATGCTTTATCTTCACCATCATCCAGATAACTATCTTTCAGATACTTCCATTTTAAGGTATGCATTCCTGTATCAATTGGGTAAGCCTCCTTGCTCCAGTCGATTTCTCCTGCCCATTTGTCTTGTTCAACATTATCGATTGAAAACTGGAGATAATCGTAGTAACTTCCCCCGGCAGCTTCACAGCTTACTCTTTTGTAGAAGGATATTGAATCGGCAACAGCCACCTGTATTGATATTTCCAGAACGGAGGACTGATTACTGCCAATATCGGCAGATGCAGCAGAGTAGATTCCGTCAATCGATGTTGCTGAGGTAATTACCCATGGATATGTTCCACTGTTGTCCCAATTGTACATTGTGAATGTTTCTGATTCCCAGTCTTCAGCAATTAGCCCAACCGGTTCTTTAATTTCATCGGAACATGAATAATATCCAGCTTCGAGATGAAAATAAAAATCAACCTTGGTTGCCGGCGGTGTATTTGTATCAATGATAAAAGTAGTGCTTATCACCTCTGGTGCATTTACATCCAGATTGTTTATCGAAGTGCTGCTTCCCACAAACTGAAGATAAGTACTGGCTGAAGATACATTTGCAATCGCTGAAGAAGAAGCGCAGTGTCCCATATTCATCGCTTCATAGCTTACAGTCACAACTTCACCCGGATCGAGTCTGCCGTTGGCATTTCCTCCAACCGAGTCATCAAATACAATATTCTGAATTTGAAGTTTTGGTGCATAAAGAGTAACAACGACGTTAGAGCTCCAGCTTGTTCCGTTATCGTCGAATACAGTCACATCAAAGATTACTGTGTGCTCATCATCTATACTTCCTCCAACCAAGAACTGAAAGGCGCCACTTAGCACCAATGTTGAAGAATTTGCAATTAATCCACCTGATACGCTGTCGGTTAATAAGGTAATACATGTGTCGGCCGTCGAAATCAGGGCATATACTCCGGTAGCGTCAACCATTCCCAGGTTTTCCAAAGTCACATTAAGTAAAATATCCTCAGTGTAATCTGCATATCCGTTGTTGTTACCATTGACATCGTTTATTTCATGTGATGAGCAAACAACGAACGGTGCGTTGGAAGAAATAACATCGATGGTACTAATGTAAGGAGCTCTGTCCTGCTTTGTGGCAACAATATCCAATGTGCCCACACTACTTAATGCTGTAAAGCTAAGTGTAACAATTCCAGTGGCATCTGCCATCTGTGCATCCAGCAATACTGACTCATTGCTTATGGCAACGTATGCATATTGTTCTGTAGTTACGGTTAATGTGGCTGAACCAACGGGAATTGCATTGAGATGATTGGCAGCCAGTTGTGCCGGTACGCCCATATAAATGCAAAGTGAAGGATCTCCCATCAAATGGTAAATTTCCCAATAGTAGGTTTCAGAACCCCCTGCCTGAGTAACAGCCAGATTACCGGCCTGGTATATCTGTCCGTTGGTAACATACCAATCTGCCAGAGCTTCTCCATTTTCATGGAACATTCCATCGAATGCACCTAAACCGGTACCAGCGTACGATGGATTCGCTGAAACAGTTCCTGCTCCAACTCCCCACCAAAAATCCTCATCCCAATAAGTACTGTTTGAACCACCAATATAACCCAGTGCACCTTTATACTCAGCACGAAGCAGAGCTTCTCCAAAGCACTCATTATCATCAAACTTAACAGACAGACAACAGTTACCAATCATCAAGGGATATTCTCCGGAATTTTGCATAGCAGAAATGTGACTGGTTGAAAATGAAGGATTCGACCAACCGTTAGAACCACAGTGAGCAGTGTAGTTTGCAAAGGAAACGCCGTTTCCAATATCACTTCTTATTTGAGTTGCACTACTTCCTGAAGCCGGATACAAATAAGTATGTGTTGTTAATCCATGGGCCAAGTTAAAATAGTTGTCCGTACCATAGTTGATCTGGCCGTTTCCATGCGTAGGGGCAAAGTTGGCATCAACTCCTGCAACCAAAACCACCTCGTCGAGGAAGGCAGGATTCGCCATGAGGTATTTCTCATATTCAAGTGTTTTATCAATCTGAGGTTGTAATTCCTCAATGTTGGTCGCCGAAAATCTACCATAGTACAATTCCGGATAAATATCATTGGAACCATCGTAGGTGAAGTAATAAAGATCAGATACATGCATTCCTGTAGTTGCTGAACCGTTATATGACGGGATTTGCTGAATATCACCAACAAAGAGTACATAGCTTGGTGCCGGATCAGAACTTGTTGCACTTGTATAAAGTCCCTGCAGATAAGTTTTAATTGAAGCTGTGCTTGTTCCAACAGCTGGTTGATCTGTATATGCTTCAATTACATTGAAACCTTTTTTGCGCTTCCACTCAATGAACGACTGCAATGGAGTTTCAAACATTCTGTCTGACACAATTACATATTTCACAGGCTCAACAGTGATTAGCTCTTTCGTGGTAACAGCTTTGAAATTGATCAGCTTAGTGAAATTATTATCGTAAGCAGGAGAATAATATTTTTTCTTTAAGGACTTTGTTTTGGCCAGATTGGCATTATCAAAGCTTATTTCAATAACAACATTGTTGTGAACCTCCAGTATATTTGTGACCGGATTGTATTGAAAATGATTGATAGCCAGTCTGCCCAATTGGACACCTCTCATTATACCCAGGGATTCAACCGTAACAAGCTGGATGCCAGTGAATTGATTTGATTGGTATACGTTGCTGTTATAGTGGAAAGGTAATGATTCCGGATCGTCGCTTTTTGAGACAGATGGCTGATATGGAAACAGGGCAGCTGGAAATCCCAGCTTATTCAGATCAAAAATCTGAATGTCACTGGAGACAATATCTACATTGATATCTGCACCATGAGGAATCTCAAGCAGTTTTGTGAATAGGGGAAGTTCCGGTGATCCCGCTTCTTTGCTCGTGGTAAAGCCGGGAAGGTAGATTTTTACGAATTTTCCTTCTTTTGTTGTCACTTCATAAAATTCTGCGCCTGCCACAGAAGCGAAAATATCAAGCTCCAAATCAGTGCTTTTTACCACCTTGAAAGTAGAACTGCTTTCCTGAAACTTAACGGGTATATGCCAGTTTGCGAATGAAATCGAATTGGCAATAATTAGAATAGCTATTAGTGCAGATAGTTTTCTCATTTCTCTAGTTTTTGTCCCTTAACCTTAATGATGACAAATATTACCATTTGTTGTCTAAATCACAATCAATTAACAAGAATTTTACATTAAAAATTCTGAGATAAAATATTGATTTATTTTAAGTTAATAAATATAGACCGAATGGTCTAATTATGCAAAAATTTAACAAGATTTACCTGAATTCAACACTGACTTAGAAAAAACTCATAAAGCTCGATGATTTAAAAGCTTCAATGACTTGGAAGTTAATCAAATGAGCAGACATAAATGGACCAGGAACGCTGCTTCGAAAAGTTCAGAGAATTATTAAATGCTCGATATAGGAATGATGATCTGATGTAATCCTAAGAAGATATGTACCTGAATTGAATCCGGACAAGTCAAGAGATGGTGTTCTTAGTATGCGTTGCAAAAGAAGATCACCTGTAGTTGAATAAATTAATATTTTAGGATTGATCCAATCCTGAGGAACATTGATATTTATCCTGTTACCGGCCGGATTTGGGTAAAGCCGGGGCAGGGTGGCAGGATCAAGGTGAAAAATATCTTCAGTTGTGCATTGTAAAGTATGATCCTGAAAAAAGGCATACATCAGATCGTTAGCCGACAACACTTCTGAAACCGGATCACCAATGATACTGCTTGTTCCATCAGGCCATGAATGCCCTCCATCATAGCTTACATACAAATTCAATTCTGAGTTGCAGTCTCCATCGTACCATCTGAAATGATCGTATTCAACACTGGTGTACGGAGTATCAGCAGATTGACAGTTATTGTATGAGGCCCAGACATTCATCACAGAGTCAAGTGGTGGATTATAGTGGCTTGAAACTCCATCTCCAATTCCTCCTTCGATGGGTATATTGGAATCCAGGTAAGAATGAAAATGAATGATTGACAAGGGGCGTGAAGGATTACAAGCGTCAACACTCATCGAGCAAGCGACCGGTGCGATTGCTGCGATTCTATGATTTAATTCACACGCAAGCCTGTAACACATAAATCCACCATTAGACATTCCTGTTGCATAAATTCTGGTGGAGTCTATATTATAAGTCTGAAGCATATGGTCAATCAGAGTATTGATAAATCCTACATCATCAATATTATTGTTAACCGCATATCCACAACATCCACCGCCGTTCCATGTTCTTATGCCGAGTAATGAAGGTACACCATCCGGATAGACTACAATAAATCCTTCTTCTTCAGATTTTTCGCTTAGGAGTGATTGTCCTTCCAGTTGTTCACCACTTCCAAATCCGCCGTGAAGCGCAATGATTAGCTCTCTTGGATTACTCCCATCATAGTTAGCCGGGATGTGGGTATAGAAAGTCCGGCTCATGCCATCGTGTTGCAAAGTGTCGCTAATACCAGCTTTTATAATTTCAGGATTGAGCTGAATTAGAATAAATATAATAACAACTTTTAGTTTCATATTGTTAAAACAAGTTTCATGATAATATTGTTTGATCGGAATAAAACTAACACATGCAAAATTAATATTTCCTGTTTCAGTATAACCGAATTGGATTCTTTACGTAGTATGGATTTTAGTGAAACCTAAGTTACTAAATAATTCAAATAGTTTATTATGAATATTGAACAGAAGACTATTCTATTTTCTGAATATAAAGTTGGAAATAGTGTTGATAGTTTTGGCTTTGTGCCTGATTTAGTGCTGATTTTTGGAGAATCCAAATTTTTGAATGAGTCTGGAATCCCAGCTGCTTATAAGGATCTTTACAAGGATTGCATTGTAACCGGATGTTCTACTTCCGGTGAAATTTATGATCAGACAGTATCAGACAATTCCTTGTCGATCACTGCCATCAAATTTGAAAAAACCAGGCTTGAATTTCATTCAGTTTCTGCAAGCACAAATAGTGAAAACGCAGGGCATGAGCTGGTGAAAAAGTTTTCAGCTGAGGGTATGAGACATCTTTTTCTGCTTTCGGACGGTTTGAAAGTGAACGGTAGCGATCTGGTAGAAGGAATTTTAAAAGTTCTGCCAAATGATGTTAACGTTACTGGTGGATTGGCCGGAGATGGCGCTGATTTTAAAATAACCTATGTAGTGGATGATGGTAAGGTTGAGACCGGAGTTATCAGTGCAGTTGCGTTTTACGGTGAGAGTATTGAAGTTGGTTATGGTAGTCTTGGTGGTTGGACCAGTTTTGGAATTGAGCGATCAGTAACCAGGTCCGAAGGAAATATCCTGTACGAACTCGACAGTCTTCCTGCACTGGAGATTTATAAGTCCTATCTTGGAGATCAGGCAGATAAATTACCTGCTTCAGGCTTGCTATTTCCATTGAGTCTCAGAACAGATCCCGAAAAAGAACCTGTAGTCAGAACCATTCTTGCCATTGATGACGAAGCTCAAAGTATGACCTTTGCCGGTGATATTCAGGAAGGGGCTTATGTGAAACTTATGAAGGCAAATGTCGATGGTTTGATAGATGGTGCGGAGGGTGCTGCTAAGGTAAGTTATGTTAAAGGAACTACTTCACCACCTGAATGCGCTATTCTTATTAGTTGTGTTGGTCGGAAATTAGTACTCAAACAGCTGGTAGAAGAGGAAGTTGAGGCCGTTAAGGAAGTACTTGGCGAACAGTGTTATCTGACAGGATTCTATTCTTATGGTGAGCTGGCTCCATTTCAACAGGGAACCGCCTGCGAATTACACAATCAAACCATGACCATTACTACCTTCTCAGAAAAATGATCTAAGCCAATTAATCCTACAAAATGCACAGACTATTAAAGCGACAGATAAGAAAATTTATATCGGATGACCTGCTGGGTCACCCGGAGACAGCTGCGTTTTTGGTTTCGGTGAATGATGCCTACATTAACTTTCAGGAAAATCATCAGCATTTAGAGCGAATTCTTGAAGTAAGTGCAAAGGAATCGTTTCGGGAATTGACCAATTTCAAGGAAGCTATCAATGCTGCAACTATGGTGGCCATCACAGATAAGAAAGGAAGGATTCAGTTTGTAAATCAAAACTTCCTTGATGCGTCAGGATATGAGCACATGGAGCTGATGGGAAAGTCGCATCGGATTTTTAACTCAGGACATCACGATTCAGCGTTCTTCCGAACATTGTGGGAAACTATCTTAAATGGTAAAATTTGGAAGGGTGATATTAAGAACCGAAAAAAAGATGGATCTTTTTTCTGGGCGGATACCACCATTGTTCCTCTGCTGAATTCAGCAGGTATGCCCAATCAGTTTATTACAATCAGGAAGGATATTACCAAGGAGAAACAGGCAGAAGTTGAAATTCTTGAATATGCTGAGCACCTGGAACATGTTAATAAGGAACTGGATCAATTTGCATATGTAGTTTCTCACGACCTGAAAGCACCGCTACGAGCGATTAACAATTTATCGGAGTGGATTGAAGAGGACATTGGGGACAAGGTGGATGTGGAGACAAAGAAGAATCTCAATTTGCTGCGTGGAAGAGTTCACCGGATGGAGAATCTGATCAATGGAATTTTAGAGTACAGCCGTGTCGGAAGAAAAGAACCACGTTCCAATGAGGTTAATGTTAAGGAGTTGCTTTCAAGCATGCTCAGTAAAGAAATCGTGCCTGAGAATTGCAATGTTAAAATTCCGGAGGAATTACCAATATTTGATACGGAAATGGTTGCTTTTGAGCAGGTATTCTCAAATCTCATAAGCAATTCGATAAAATACAATACATCGGAGCACCCTGAAATAGAAATATGTTTTGATAGTATCGGGCCATATTACAAGTTTTCAGTAAAAGACAATGGTCCAGGAATAGCAGCTGAATTTCATGAACAGATTTTTACGATTTTTCAGACCTTGCAACCCAGAGATAAAATTGAGAGTACCGGTGTCGGACTGGCTATTGTAAAAAAGATTATCAATGAAAAGTCAGGGGATGTCTGGGTGGAATCTGAACTGGGTGAAGGAGCTACCTTCCATTTTACATGGCCTCAGCAATGTAATGGCAGTATCAATAAATCATATAACTTTCAATAAGGAACAGAATGTTAGATAAGGTTATAAATATAATGCTGGTAGAGGACGATGAAGTAGATGTGATGAATGTTAAACGGGCATTTAACATTCATCACATCTACTTCAT
>Ga0233443_1003241_pt1 | contig 11540 bp, 11 predicted proteins | sample SI_123_September_2_FD_182784 | JGI IMG/M metagenome (GOLD analysis project Ga0233443, IMG submission 182784) | Seawater microbial communities from Saanich Inlet, British Columbia, Canada - SI_123_September2016_200_MG | ecosystem: Environmental > Aquatic > Marine > Inlet | place: Canada: British... | reverse complement strand
AAAAAGATTAAATAGAATTCTAGGTGAGCAGAATTTTGATCTGGAGATTATATAGTGTTAACTAAGATAAAAGGTAGTATTTGGGATAGCGGTGATAATGGTTTACCTGTAAATGTTAAAGACTATGGTGCCATCGGTGATGGTGTAACAGATGATACGGATGCTATGGAAGCTGCTATAGACTACATTTTAGCTAGAGGGAACGGTACAATAAGTATTCCTGTAGGAATATATAATATATCAACTATTCCTGAAAAAGATACAGTAAATAAAAGTATAAGTCTCATTGGCGAAGGTAGAGGTAGTATTATAAATGTAACAAATACCACAGGTGATCATTGTTTTATGTTCACAGGTGGAGGTGATTGGAGGGCTAATTATATAGAAAAACTGCATTTTATTGGTAATGCTTCTTGTGGTGAAGCGCTAATATTAAGCAGATTTGGTAGACCTTCTGCAATACGTGATTGTATTTTTACAGGTTTTGAGTCTGCATATCCTATTCAACTTGATTACTGTTTAGGAATTAGAGTAGAACAGGTTTCGATTGATAACAGCTATGGTGGTATCCATTTAAGGGGTGGATCTGATGCTGCTATTCTTGATCAGGTAACAGTATATGATTATGGAAGTTTTGGAACTGCAGGAAGAGGAGTTTATTCAAGCGAACTAACTTTTGATACACAGATTGATCGAACATCCGCAGGGATAATACTACGCGACTGTTATTTTTATGGGGGTAATGCCGACTCTACAGGGGTTATAGCTGTAGAGTTAAAAGGATGTAAAAGATCTACAATTAGTAGTATGTGGACTGAATTAAACGAAACAGCAGTCAAATTAACAAATGGGCCAGGAAGTAATGATAATAGTGTCACTAGAATCAATCATATAAATCGTTCTGGAGGTGTAGTACCTATGATTGATATTGAAGATTGTAGTTATGGTATATTTGATATAGGAGAAAGTCATATTACGTTGTCAGCTAATTCAAAAAGAAATACTATTCACATGATTAATGCTGATAACGCTACTGATAATACAACAAATAATGAGAATACGATTAATGCGGTATTAGGGAGAGCTACTATTTACAATTATGACGACCAACAATTAGACGATTTAAAAATAGTTAACAGGTTTGGTTCATCATGGGAAATTATTAATGATGATACTGCTGTACAAATAAGTGATATTGTTGCTGGTGCAGTTCTAATCAATGGAGCAACACTAGATGTTTATGGGTTATATGGTTACAAAGCTACACCTACTGGCTGGTTTCTAACTATGGTGTCTAGTGGGATTACTGCTGGAGGTAAAGTAGCAAATCCACCTACAGGAACTACAGGGGCAGATGGCGACATTACATTTTATGTGGTTGAAGATGGTACTCTTTGGCTTGAAAATCGTTATGGTACTCAAAAACAGTTCTATACAACTACATTAAATAATATTTTAGATTAATAACTATGCTTCCTATTATAGGCGAATAAATTCTGATGACTATTATTATTAAATCAGTTGACGACATTATGAATGTAATTTGTGATGGATCAGAGACAATTTCTATGACATTAGTTATTGAAATTTCTTTATTACCTTATCGGTTATTTGATTAATTAAAAATCATGGCTAAAATTAAAATAGTAAAAGATTTTGTACAAGGTGGTTCTTTTAGAATAAAGATTTCACATTCTCCTGCTAAAGATATTACAGGTGGATCCTTTATATTTACTTTAAAGAAAAGGGAAGACTCTGCTGCTAATGTACTACAAGTAACACATGCAGTAGGGGATGATGTACTAGATGTAGATGCTGATGGTACAGCTTGGATCACAGTACCAAGTACTGCTACTGAGGATATTCCTGCAGGTAAATATTTTGGTTCTATTAAACGTGTATTAGGTTCAGATGTATTTACCCTTATACGAAGTGATATGGATAATGTAGAATTAGTAACAGTATTTCCCAATATAGGCGAATAAGAGATATATTATGGTTACAAAAGTTAAAGGTAGTGTCTGGGATAGTGGTGATAACGGATTAGCTGTTAACGTGCAGGATTTTGGTATTAAAGGAGATGGTACTACGGATGATACTGATGCTATTAATTTACTAATAACAGACTTACGTGACGCAGGGGGTGGACATGCTTTTTTCCCTGCTGGTGAGTACCTATTAAGTAATGTGTCCGTTACAGGATTAAAAGATGTTAAGTTTTCTGGTGCTGGTAACCGGAGCACCATCTTTAACTTTAATCAAGTGTCATCTGGCACAGGGTTATATATTGGTTATGATGCTACATATGGAGGATCTCAAAGGATAGTGCTTGAAGACATAGGGTTAACTGATGATAGATCAACTTCGTTAATAGATACCATGTTTAAGTTCGAATCAGGACTAGCCGGCCAAAGCCCGTCACAGGCTTCTGGTAGCTTGTCTGTCATACGCGGTGGTATCATCAAATATAATAATACTTCGGGTATTGGTAGACACCTGCTCAATGTATCACATGTGACTATGGATGACTGGCAAGACGCTTATCAGAACGGCATGGGAGAGTCACTTGTTATTGAAGTTCAGCAAAACATCAACACGGGGGTTATGAATTTCAATAATAATAACTGTCGAGCGAAAGTTAGACCTGTAAGGATAGTAGCGGAAGCTCAGTTACTAGATACATATAATTGGAACGGTGGTTTTATTGGTAACTTCGAACACGCAGATGCTAGGGAATTGATTTTAATTGAGGGGGCATCTACTTCAGCTGCTTTAAATTTTAAAGGGATGCATTGGGAGTGCAGAGACGCTACTAAAAATGCTGTCGTGTTAGTAACTGGCAAGTGGCACAGTGGTACGTTCTCAGGAAATCATATATCAGCAGGTAGTGGAACCGATTTTACTAGTTCGCTATTTAAGTTTACCGGAACAGCTAGTTTCAGGGCTGTGGAGATGATGGGTAACGAAGTATTAAGACTAGAGAATGGTGGGTCAGGCGGTTATATCTTTGATTTTGAAAACACGGTTGAGACTCTAATTGATTCGCCTTGTAGCCTTGGTTCGTGGTTCACTAATATAACAACACCGTACCTTGTTAATGTTGATAGTGGTGGTAATGAAGAGACTATTTATAAATCTCTTCTGTCAGTACCTAATACGGTCGTTAGAGGAGCTACCGGCAGAGATAGGGTTTACACACTAGAAGATAGTGCTACACCTTCAGTTCAGGGGGGTAAGGTTTTTGAGATTCCATCAGCCCCAACGAACACTACAATTACAGACCTTGTGGATGAGTACAGAGGGCAAGAAATCACCCTCATCAACACCGCAGGGGGAGCAATAACATTAACGCACGGAGCTAATACTATCAGAGGTAAAGGTGCTGCTGATATTGTTTTAGGAAATAATGATAGTGTTAGGTTAACACGTACACGACTAAATCACTGGATACAGACCTCGGAAGTTATCGCGACTTAATCGAGCATAGAAGACACTACCTTATGGGATTAGGCTATGACAAGCACAATAGAAAGCCGCTTAGGCGCAACACCGGTCGGTAAGCAAACAGTTACTGCAATTTTTATCGGTTAAGAGAACTGAAATTATGGCTAAACTAAAAATAGTAAAAGACTTCTCCCAGGGAGATAGCTTTAAAATTAAGATATCACATAATCCTACTAAGGATCTTACTGGTAGTAGTATTGTATTTACGCTCAAAAAGCATGAAAACTCTACTACAGATATTCTAAAAATTACACATGCTGTAGGTGATGATGCTAATGATATTGCAGCTAATGGTTTAGCTTATCTGTCAGTAGCTTCCGGAGATACAGAAAGTATTAACCCTGGTAAATACTTTGGTACCTTAAAAAGACTTATTGATGCTGATGTCTTCACTATTATGAGAAGTGGTAAAGATAATGTAGAATTAGTTGAAGTATTTGAAAATGTGAATGCATAATCATGGGAATAGTAATACAAGAAGTAGAAGAAGTTATAGTAGAAGAGGGTGATACCTCTATTACAATACAAACAGTTCCTGATGCAGCTATAGAAGGTGACTTGACTATATCTCATTCTATACTTACAAACTTGTCTGCAGATGATCATCCTCAATACTGGTTACGTACAGATACCCTTTACAGTAACTCAGATATTAAAACTTCGTATGAAGCTAATTCAGATACTAATGCTTTTACAGATGCTTATAAAACTAAATTAGACGGTATAGCTGCCGGAGCTAGTGCAACTCCTTCTGCCAATATTATTAAGTCACTGTACTTGAGCAACACAGATACAAATAACTATGATGATGATGCTCAGACTGCTGTCTCTGGCCTTACGAATACAATTACAGTAACTGCTGATGGTGCTGTAGACGTTAGCAACCTGGCTGTATTTATAGATGCAACGTCTAATGATATTACCCTTACATTACCTACTGCTGCAGGAATAACAGGAACATCTATAAACTTAAAAAGAGTAGACGTGACTGTTAATACCGTTTTAATTGAAACAACCAGCACAGAGACTATAGACAGCAGTACCGGAGCTATACTGGCTACAAACCAAAATTTACTGCTAGTAAGTGATGGTACTAATTGGAGAATACTATAATGAGCTATTTAGAAAATATTTCCTATGCCTTAAAAATAGCTAAAGGAGAAATACCGGGTACTGCACAGATTAGTAAATTCGGTAGGTTAACTAATATCGATACAGGAGATACTTTCCCTAAAGACTTATGGAACGGAGATGCTGTTTACTCCGGCTTTCCTACAGGTGCTGCTGAAACTATGGAAATATTCTCTTCTGATGCTAATGATACAAGTGCAGGTACAGGTGCAAGAGAGGTTGTTGTACGGAATTTACTAGACGAAAATGGTGTACTTATGCCTGATATCACGGTAGCCCTTAATGGAACTACCCCGGTATCTTTAGGAGCACAAACATACAGCAGATGCAGTCGTGTATGGGTATCTGATGTGGGTAGTGGAGAAGCAAATGCAGGAGAAATTACGTTAAGGCATACTACAACTACAACTAATATTTTTGCTCTAATGCCCATAGGGTTTAATGCTACAAGTATAATGGCGTATACAGTACCTGCTGGCAGTACTTTGTATGTCAAACGAGGTAATATATCTCTTATAAGAACTAGTGGTTCACCAGGATCAGGAACAGCTACTGTAAGATCTAGAGAATATGGTTCTACAGTATTTGTATCTAACAGGGTTATTGATATAGCTACTGGGTTTCCTTACAAATTTGAGAACAACGGTTTTATGGTTTTCTCTGCTAGAACAGATTTAAAAGTAACAGTAGAAAATGTATCAGACAACGATACAAGTATAGCCAGTGACTTTGATGGTTACCTAATAGAGGATTAAGTTTGTGACAGATGAAACTAATAAAACAGATGAGTTTGCAAGAAAAAAGCTCACCGAATGGGTTAACGAGCCAACTCTGTTAGATCTTAAAAGCGAACTTACGGAAGCATACCCTGATCATCAGCACTATACGCTGAAGATAGATGCCTGGCTGGACAATCTTAATGTAACAGGTGCTGCCAAGCCTAAAAAGATTAAAGGACATTCTTCCATACAGCCAAAACTTATTCGTAAGCAGTCAGAATGGAGGTGTGCAGCATTAGTTGAGCCTTTCTTAAGTACTGAAGATTTATTTAATCTTGAACCTGTAGCTGCTGGAGACAAGAAAAGTGCTATTCAAAACAGTTTAATAATCAATAATCAATTCAACACAAAAATAAACAAAACTAAGTTTATTGATGATTACATTCATGCAGCAGTCAATGAAGGTACTTTTATAGCCAGGGTTGGTTGGGATTATGCTGACGAAGAAGTAGAAACAGAAATTCCTGTATTTGAACTTTTTCCTGTAGAAGATCCACAGGCTATGCAGCAAGAACAAGAACTGCATGCATTAATGTTTGAATCCCCGGATGACTATAACCAACTTCCAGAAGATATAAGACAAGCTCATGATGTTTTTATGCAAACAGGCATACCTCATGTAGCTAATCAAGCTGGTACAAGAATAGAAACAGAAACTAAAGTATTGGTAAATAAGCCAACAGTAGTTGTCTGTGACTATAAAGATGTAATCATTGATCCTACGGCTAAAGGTGATCCTGATAAAGCAGAATTCATAATCTACCGGTTTGAAACCTCTAAGTCTGAGTTAGAAAAATCTGGTATTGAGTATGTCAATTTAAACAATATTATTACAGAAACTGCCTCACCTCTGTCTACTGCAGATACAGATGTTTCCCCTCAACCGTCTTTCAGTTTTAAAGATGAACCAAGAAAGAAACTAGAAGCTTATGAGTACTGGGGGTATTACGATATTCACGGTACAGGCAGTACTGTACCTATTGTAGTTACCTGGGTAGGTGAAACACTTATACGCATGGAAGAGAATCCTTTTCCGGATCAAAAACTACCTTTCGTAATTAGGCAGTATCTTCCTGTTAAAAATTCTCTATACGGAGAACCTGACGGAGCATTGTTAGAAGAACATCAGAAGATTACCGGAGCTGTTACCAGGGGTATGATTGATATCATGGGACGTAGCGCCAATGGTCAAATTGGTATGCGTATAGATGCGTTAGATGTAACTAATAAACGCAGGTTTGAAAACGGAAAAGATTATGAGTTCAATCCCACAGTAGACCCTAGAACCGCCATAATTAATCATACATACCCTGAAATCCCACAATCAGCTCAGTTCATGCTTAATATGCAAAATGCTGAAGCAGAGGCTCTTACAGGCGTTAAAGCGTTTAGCCAGGGCATTACAGGTACTTCACTTGGAAGCACTGCTACAGGTATAAGAAGTGCTCTAGATGCTACCGCTAAACGGGACTTAATCCTGTTACGTAGAATAGCTGATGGCATTATTCAGATAGGTCGTAAGATTATATCTATGAATGCAGAATTTCTGTCTGAAGTAGAAATCGTTAGAATAACCAATTCAGAATTTGTAGAAATACGTAGAGACGATCTGGCTGGTAATTTTGATATCAAGCTTTCTATATCTACTGCCGAAGCTGATAACGAGAAAGCTCAAGAGTTATCTTTTATGCTGCAGACTGTTGGTCCTAATACTGATCCAGAAATGACATACATGATTATGGCTGATATTGCCAGATTACGTAAGATGCCAGAACTTGCTAAAAAATTGGATAATTATCAACCTACTCCTGATCCGTTACAGCAGAAAAAAGCTGAACTTGAGATAGCTTTGCTTGAAGCACAAGTATTCAATGAGCAAGCTAAAGGACAAGAGAACTCCGTTGATGTTGGACTTAAAGAGGCTAAGACTGTTACTGAACAAGCTAAAGCTAGACAGCTTGGAAGTACTGCAGATATGCAAGATCTGGACTTCTTGCGTAAAGAATCTGGCCAAGATCAAGAACAGGAAATTGAAAAGAAAGAATATGACAGACAAGCAGCCTTAGATTTAAAAGCTGCTGATAAGATGTTAGCAGAGGATACAGCAGAAACTTCTGCGATATAAATTTACGTAAGTAAAGGTAACGAGCAACCTTATAGCTCTTAACTTAATAATCTCTTAAAGAGGACACACGAAAATGAATACTAGTGAGCAAATACAAGAAGTAGAAATTACTTTAGCTGAAGCTACTAAACTGAGCGATAAAGCTGATGCTTTAGAACGTATGATTCATACAAAAGATTTCCAGTTGGTAGTAGATACCGGGTACTTTCATGATGAAGCTATACGTTTGGTACACCTAAAAGCAGATGAAAACATGCAATCTACCGAAAATCAGGCATACATCGATAACTGCATGTTGGCTATTGGTACCCTTAAAGAACATTTCAATAAAGTCAGATTGATAGGAAATACTGCCAAAAAGAGTATCAGGGATAATAATGAAACTCTGGATGAACTTCGTGAAGAAGTGTTACTTGGTGATGGAGCATAATCATGTCTGAAGAAGATACCGAAACTGTAGAAGACGTAGTTGAAACTGAAGAAGCAGCAGAGCAGGAACAGGAAGAAAGTCCTGCTGAAGAATCTTCCTTTCAACCTTTAGAAATGTCTGATGAAGAATTTGAAACAGCTGTGCTTGAAAATATTGAAAGTACAGAAACTGTAGAAGAGAAAGCTGAAGCTGAAGAACCTCAGGAAGAAACTGAAGAAGAAGAAGAAGTTTCTGCGGATACTGAAACAGAAGAGCAGTCAGAAGAAGTTAATGAAGAGGTTTCGGAAGAACCAGAAGAAGCTGAACAGATTGATTTTGAAGCACAACACAATGCGCTTTTAAAACCTTTTAAAGCGAATGGTAAAGAAATTAGTATCAGCTCTGTAGAAGAAGCCCGAACGCTTATGCAGATGGGTGCTAATTACCATAAGAAAATGACAGGATTGAAGCCTAATCTTCGTATTCTTAAAATGCTTGAAAATAATGATTTGCTCGATGAAGGCAAATTAAACTACTTGATTGATTTAGATAAGAAAAACCCTGCAGCACTTACTAAATTGGTCAAGGAAAGCGGGTTAGATGTCCATGATATTGACACAGACGAAAAAATAGACTATAACCCAAATAACTACACTGTAAATGACAAAGAAGTTGAATTAGATGAAACTCTAGGAAGTATTAGAGACACAGATTCTTACTCTCAGACTCTCAATATCATTAGCAAAGAGTGGGATGCTACAAGTAAACAGATGTTACTGGATAATCCAGCAGCTATTAAAGTACTAAATGACCATGTGCAATCAGGCATTTATACTAAAATTGCAGCTGCTGTAGAAACTCAACGTATGTTGGGCCAACTTCCATCAAGCATGTCTGACTTGGATGCGTACAAGACGGTAGGTGATGCAATCAATGCTAACGGAGGATTTAATTCTTCTCAAAGTAAGTCTGCTGCACCGGCTAAAACTAGTACCACAACGAAAAAGGTTGTAGATCCTAAACTAAGTAAAAAGAAAAAAGCTGCAAGCTCTACTTCTAGTTCTGCTAGAAAGAAGGCTAATAACGCTTTTAACCCACTTAGTCTTTCTGATGAAGAATTTAATAAGTTGGCTGAAAGAAACTTTATGTAATTAATTTATGGTGAACCCAAATGACACAAATTTATAATGATCCAGCTGGCGGAAGTGACTCCAGTATTGGTGAACAAACTCGTACTGACTACTACAACAAAAAAGCGTTAGTAGAAGCAGCTAAAGAATCCTATTTTGGTCAGCTGGCAAGTGTTATTGCTATGCCTAAAAATATGGGCAAGAAGATTAAACAGTTCCATTATCTTCCTGTACTGGATGATCGTAACCAGAATGAGCAAGGACTTGATGCTTTAGGTGCTGCTCCTTCTGCTGGTACTTTATCTATTGCTTATATTTCAGTACTTCCTCTTAACGGTGCTGAATCTCAAACCTTTTATTTTCGTGGTGACTCTACTACCAGTGATGCTGCTGCTCTTTTAGAAGCTAAAGCTAATTTCAATGCCTGGGCAGTTAGTCAGGGTTATGCTGGTGCATCTATCACTGACGTAGCTGCTGATGCTGCTGCTTCTTATGCAGAACTGGTTACTGCTATCAGTACTGATTATGCAATGACAGCTATCGCTGCAACTGCTAGTGCCCCTTACGGTAACCTATACGGTTCCAGTAAAGATATCGGTACTATCCAGGGTAAGATTCCTGCATTAGGTGAGTCTGGTGGAGAAGTTAACCGTATTGGTCACAAGCGTATTGAAATTGAAGGTACTATCGAAAAATTCGGTATTCATGACAAGTACACTAAAGAGTCTCTAGATTTTGATTCTGATGCTGAACTACTGGGACATATTACCAGTGAGTCAGTTAAAGCTGCTAATGAAATCACTGAAGACCAACTTCAGATTGATCTAATTAACGGTGCTGGTGTTGTACGTTATGCTGGAGCAGCTACTTCTATTGCTACTCTTAATGGTGAAGAAGCCGCTAATCCTTTTGCTGCTGGTAACACAAACAGTACTGTTAACTATGATGACCTGGTTAAACTTGGAATTGAGTTAGACAATAACCGTACACCTAAAATGACTAAGGTTATTATGGGTTCTCGTATGGTCGATACCAAAGTAGTCAATGCTGCTCGGTATATCTATATCGGTTCAGAGCTGCAGTCTACTGTCATGCGTATGACTGATTATCATGATAACAAAGCATTTATTCCTGTTGCTCAGTATGCTGATGCAGGTAATGTTGCTCGTGGTGAGTTTGGTGCTATTGATAACTTCCGTTTCATTGTTGTACCTGAAATGATGCATAAGCAAGGTGCTGGTGCTGATGTTTCTGATGCCCTGGAAGAAACTTCTTCTTTCCGTTATGGATCAGCAGCAGATGGTGCTTCACTAAGCTACAACGCGTATCCTATGCTAGTAGTTGGTGATGGTTCTTTTACTACTATCGGTTTCCAAACTGATGGAAAGACTGTGAAGTTTAAGATCAAGCATGTTAAACCTGAAAGTGATGTTTCTTACGCACTGGATAAGTTTGGCGAAACAGGATTCTATTCAATCAAATGGTACTACGGTACTATGATCCTTAGGCCTGAACGTTTGGCTGTACTATGGTCTGTAGCTGAGTGGTAAGCACTTAACCTAATCGGTAGCCCTTCGGGGCTACCTTTTATTAACTAATCGGAAAATATTATGACTGTCCACACTAAACAATCTCTACGTTTAAAAATAAAACAACGCAACCTGGAAAGCAAAAAGAAACCGGTAAAGAAGAAAGCTGCAACAAAACAGAAGTAAATTTAAAGTAATACCTCCAACAAAAACCTGCTTAAGCAGAGGACATATAAATGAATGATACAGAAGTAGAAGAAAACACTATTCCAGATGAGTTAACTACTCTTAAAAAAAGAGCTACCAGTCTGGGTATTAAATTTCATCCTAATACTGGAGTAGACAAACTCCGTACTAGAGTAAATAATTTTTTAAATGACGGTACAGTAGGAGATGAGCCTGCTAAACCTTTCGCCAAACAACCAGGTAAAACATTCTCCATGATGACTCATGCAGAGTATTCAGCCGAACAAGCTAAAGCAACAAAAAGAAATACAAACAGACAAGTAAGAATTAGGCTTAGTTGTAATAATCCTAATAAAAAGAATGATGAAACAGTATTTATTTCAGTAGGTTCTGCCAAACTTGGGACACATAAGGAATACATTCCTCTGGATTGGGAAGCAGGTTGGCACGTATCTAATATCGTTTACGAAGCGTTAAAAGAAAAGAAATACAGTAAATTCTACACAGTAAAAGGCATGCACGGTAAAGATGTAAGAAAATCTAAACTGTTGCCTGAATTTGTTATAGAGGTACTTCCTCCTCTTACAAAAGCTGAACTAAAAGACTTAGCTCAGCAACAAGCTATTGCTGCTAAAGACTAACTTATACTGAGAATCCTAATGGTTGATATTACAGACATAACTACTGGTACCCCTAACGGTACAGGTTACTTTGATAAGTTCATGGACAGTATCAACTCTCAACTGG
>Ga0233443_1003239_pt1 | contig 11546 bp, 7 predicted proteins | sample SI_123_September_2_FD_182784 | JGI IMG/M metagenome (GOLD analysis project Ga0233443, IMG submission 182784) | Seawater microbial communities from Saanich Inlet, British Columbia, Canada - SI_123_September2016_200_MG | ecosystem: Environmental > Aquatic > Marine > Inlet | place: Canada: British... | reverse complement strand
GAGATGACATGAAATGTTGCCACCACCTAGCCAAAAAGATTTCCAAACAGCCCGAGGAAAAAAACGTCTAGGTTATCGATCCTGAATACTGCAAAGATCTGTTCACGAAAATAGATCATAAACAGGTGCGGCTGGTTCTACACCTGTCAGTTTTGTATCCAGACCTTGATACTCAACCGAGAAACGGTTGTGATCAATGCCTAAAAGGTGCAACATCGTCGCATGTAAATCCCGGACATGGACAATGTTTTCAACAGCGTGATATCCAAAGTCATCTGTGGCCCCGTAGGTCACACCACCCCGAATACCTCCTCCGGCCAGTATGGTACTAAAACCTTTTATATGGTGATCTCGCCCGATCTGCTTTTCTTTTCCTTGGCCCATTGGCGTCCTACCAAATTCACCTCCAATGATTACCAAGGTTTCGTTCAACAGCCCACGACGATCAAGGTCGGTCAAAAGTGCAGCGGCAGCTTGATCTGTTGGCGGGCAAATTTCTCCCATAAAGCGATCAATTCCACCGTGATGATCCCAATCGCTGTGATAGAGATGGACGAAACGGACCCCTCGCTCAACGAGCCTCCGTGCCATGAGGCAATTGGTTCCTACTGTTGCCTTACCGGGCTCTGCTCCGTAAAGAGCAAGCGTTTCTGGCGTCTCTCCAGAAAGATCCGCAAGCTGCGGGACACTCGTCTGCATTCGAAATGCTAGTTCGTATTGTCGGATACGTGTTGCAACATCAGGATCATGTATTTTTGTCAGCCGATGTTGCTCAAGAGCTGCAACTGTTTGAATCACATCGCCCTGGTGTACATCAGATACACCAGCCGGATTTTGCACATAATGCACCGGTGATCCACTCATCGAAAATTCAACACCCTGAAATTGCCCTGGTAAAAAACCAGAATGCCACTGCCGAGCCGCAATAGGTTGAGGATTGCGTCCCAATTTGCTTGTCATCACAACGAACCCAGGAAGATCATCTGCTTCACTTCCTAAACCATAGGTCACCCAGGCACCCATGCTCGGTCGACCTGAAAGAGCCGTTCCACAATTCATAAAGGTATGGGCGGGGTCATGATTAATCTGCTCTGTGACCATGCTTCGAATGATCGTAAAGCGATCGGCAAGGCTGCCTAATCGAGTAAAATGTTCGCTTATCTCGGTACCACACTCACCGAAACGCCGAAAGGGCTTACGCGGCCCGAGACATAAAAGTTTTTTTCCTTGAAGCTGTGCGATTGGCTGACCAGCTGTAATGCTTTCTGGCATCTCCTTTCCGTCTTGTTCTGACAGAACAGGTTTATGGTCAAATGTTTCTAAGTGACTAGGGCCACCTGCCAAGCAAAGAAAAATCACTGCTTTTGCACGCGGCGGGTGATGTAGTACTTCCATCTTCCCAACGCCTGACTGCTGCTGTAGACCACCCGGTGCTGCAACCGCATCACTTGCAAGAAGGCTCGTTAGTGCCGCCGCACCGATATTCAAGCCACTTCGAGCAAGGAATGTCCGACGATGAATATCTGATTGAAACTGCATGAAAGGTATCCTGCTTTCGCGACTCTTTACTTATGGGAAAATTCTCGATGGAAAATCCTACCTTTTTTATCCTACCTTTTAACTAGTACCGACCAATTGCCTCACGAAGATTGAGCACTACTCGTGCTGTTGCTGTCCATGCTGCTCGTTCAATGAGATCCAGCGTGGCATCGGTCGATGAAATACCAATAGAAAGCAGTTCTTCTGCTAGCTTTGGCTTGTCCTTATATTCCTGCCTGCGGCGATGTAAAAGATTGGTAAGAATTTCTTGTTCATCAGAATCAGGTTTTCGTGAAACGGCTAGCCGCCACAACAAAGTAAGGCGCTCCTGATCCTCATCAACCTCGGTCATAACACGTTCAGCAAGATTCCTTGCCGCCTCGACGAATGTCGGATCATTCAGCAAAACAAGTGCTGCCTTAGGGGTGTTTGATCGCATGCGTGCGGCAGTACACTCTTCTCTTGAGGGAGCATCGAAAGCAAGTAGCTGCGGATGAAGGAACATCCGTTGCCAATGAACATACAGACCTCGTCTCCACTGCTGTTCATTCACATCTTGGCTGTAGGTACGTATGGGAAAATTCAAATGCTGGTAATACCCTGCCGGCTGATATGGATGAATACTCGGTCCACCTAGCCCCTCAACGAGGAGACCACTCGCTAGCAAAACTGCATCTCGAACGCCTTCAGCGTGATAACGCCACCGTCCTTGACGTGCCAACAGCCTGTTCTCAGGATCACTCTTTAAAATTTCAAGAGAAACATCAGATGACATTCGATATGCGTGACTCATTACAATGCATCGAATAAGATGCCTAACATCCCAGTTATTTTCAAAAAACTCGAGAGCAAGCTGATCAAGAAGCTTAGGGTAGTCTGGTGGTTCACCCTGGCCACCAAAATCATTTACTGATCGACAGAGGCCAGCACCAAAAAAAATTGACCATATCCTGTTGGCAATCACCCGCGCTGTAAATTCTCCAACACCGTCCTCGACGACCGGTGCAACTAACCAGTGGGCAAGATCCGCTCGCGTTGCACGCTCACTCGCTTCAACTGATCCGAGAAAGCTTGGTACAGCAGGCTCCACAACCTCTCCAGATTCATCCATCCAGTTTCCACGATGCAACACTCGAACAACACGTGGTGTCTTAAGTTGTTGGGTAATCATGAGCTTTCGCTCAAGAGAACCCCTCTCTTGCTCAAGCGCCTTCAGATACTTCCTTGCCTCAATAATTTCTGGTGGTTCGACATCGTCAGGATGCTTTGTCTTATTTTGGACCGACGGCTGTTCTCCACTTTGATCTTTATCAGTTCCATTCCTCGAGTTGTCGTCTGCCGCCAACTGCTCCTGCTGCGGAAGTGGAGGGAGGCTTACACGTGCCTGTTGAATTGCTGCATCAAGCGTAGTGGCCAACTCCCTATCAAAGGGACCAACCACAGCCTGTTCGGGGTCACGAGTAGTAGGAAGTGTGTTCGTTCCACCTCCACGACCCCCAACGCCCATATGCGTCTCATCATCAATGTCAGCAAAAAAAGCTCCAAGGGCGTAGAAATCTCGACTGGTATATGGATCGTATTTATGGTCGTGGCACTGTGCACAGCCGACCGTAGCTCCAAGCCATACTGCTGAAAAGTTGCGTATCCTGTCAGCCTGATAGATCGTTCGATATTCTTTTACCTGCAACCCACCTTCATGTGTCGTCTGTAATAGACGGTTATAGGCACCTGCAAGAAGGCGGTCCTCTGGGTGTTCGCCAGGGTTTTTATCGACAAAATCGCCAGCAATTTGCATTTCAGTAAATCGATTAAAATGTAGATTCTTTTGGAACGCTGCTATCACCCAGTCGCGATAGGGTGATGCACTGTGTGTCTGATCACCGTGATATCCAACCGTGTCTGCGTACCGAACAAGATCAAGCCACCAGCTCGCAAGACGCTCTGCATGTCGAGGAGAAACTAGAAGTTTTTCAACAAGCTGCTCATATCGATCAGATGCATCATTTGAAAGATACGCATCAATTTCTGCTGGTGTCGGCGGCAGACCGGTGAGATCAAACGTCAGTCGACGAACCAAAGTGATTGGGTCAGCATCAGTCGTTGGAGAAATTCCTTTTTTATCTAATCGTGCTTTGATGAAAGAATCAATCCAATGAAAGCACCATTGATCATCATCACTTTTTGGAATCTGGTGACTTTCTGGAGGAACGTAAGCCCAATGCGGCTGGTATTCTGCTCCCTTGGCTACCCAGTCACTGAGAATCTTTTTTTGATCATGTGTCAGTACATGATTACTTTCTGGTGGTGGCATGATGACATCGGGGTCTTTTTCAAAGATACGGGTAATTAATTCACTCTCTCCTGGGTTTCCAGGAATAATCGCCCGCATACCACTATCAAGTTCTTGAAGTGCCTCCTCGCTACTATCAAGTCGTAAGCCAGCCTGTCGATCTTCGCTATCGGGCCCATGGCATGCAAAGCAGTGCCGCGACAAAATCGGTCGTATGTCATGATTAAATGTCAGCGTATCGGGCTGTACTGCGAGACATATTGCCACAGTACTGAAACAGTGACCTAGCAGAAGGCTGATGCAACAACAAAGTGTGAAGCTATTTTTTCTTAATTTACGCTGGCACAGAGCAACCATAAACCGTTCGGCACTGTCTGTGAGGATAAACCCTCGTACCGGCGTCCACATAAGCAAAGGTTCCTTTCATTGAACTCCAGAGAGTGTGTTGGGAATACCTGCGTCGCCACTTCCGAGCAAAGAGAGAGTGCGGATCCTGAGGTGGATCGATCAGCGGGATTACTTTTCATAAATAATTAGCACGTTATTGCTCTAAATGCAACAAAAACGACGCATACTCTTGATGCGAAAAAAACTCCTCGCATTTGCTATGGACCAAAATGACTCCATATTTCACGACTTATTTATAGAGATCACGGGGCGTTCCTCCCTGAGCACATCCTTCGATACACTTTTTTTGAATCAAAGCATTACACTTGGCAAAAAAAGGCTTTAACGATGTCAATCTGCCTTATTTTCCCTCCCGTTGCTTGAGTCTATCCTGCATCTAGTTCCGTCACTAGAAAACTGCTAAAAACATAGCCTGATATGCGTATATGTCTGTAAAGAGTGACTCATTGACGCCTCTAGGCTCTGATCGTAGATTTTCTTTCGGTTGATTGAAAACATGCGATTTGAGTCAAAGCTCGGCTCACTCTATCCCTCACCATGAAAGGTTCCACACCCTGATGGCCAAGAAGTTTGCTAAGAAAAAAACTGCTAAGAAGAAGGTAGCTCGCAAAGCTGTAAAAGCCACGAAAGCTGGTCGGATGATTTACTACTTTGGCAAGTCAAAGTGTGATGGCGATGGAACCATGCGAGATCTCCTTGGCGGCAAAGGTGCGAACCTGGCTCAGATGGTAAAAATTGGGCTGCCAGTGCCCCCAGGATTTACCATCACAACACAGACGTGTATTGACTACTACGCAAATCAGAAAAAGTTTCCTGCCGGTCTTGAAGACCAGATTCTTCGCAACCTGAAAGCAATTGAAAAAGAGACAAAGAAAAAATTTGGTGACCCTTCAAATGCATTGCTTTTAAGCGTTCGCTCTGGTGCACGCGACAGCATGCCTGGCATGATGGACACCATTCTAAATCTGGGGCTTAATGACGAAACTGTTCTTGGCCTTGCCGAAGCAACCGGCAATCCACGTTTTGCTTATGACTCATATCGACGATTCATCCAGATGTATGGTGATGTTGTCATGGGTGTGCAAAAGCGTCATGAAAATGAAGATGAGCCTTTCGATGAAGTTATGGATGGGCTGAAACATCAACTTGGCATTGAAAACGATACTGATCTTTCAGAGGAAGCACTCCGAGAACTCATCAAGCGATATTTTCGTCTCATAAAAGATCGAACCGGGAAAAACTTCCCGCAAGATCCTTTCAAACAACTTATTGGTGCCATTGGATCTGTATTCGGTAGTTGGATGAATGAGCGAGCCATTATCTATCGACGAAAATACAAAATTCCAGATGAGTGGGGCACTGCGGTTAACGTGCAAACAATGGTGTTCGGGAATATGGGTGATGACTGCGCAACAGGTGTTGCCTTCACCCGTGACCCCGCAACCGGTGAAAATATTTTTTATGGTGAATATCTTGTGAATGCACAGGGCGAAGATGTCGTTGCCGGTGTCCGTACTCCGCTTCCAATGACGGCTATGGCCAAAGACCATGTCTTCAGTGATACGTACAAGCAGCTTGTAAAGGTTCGCGAAAGACTTGAGAAAAAGTTTGGTGATGTTCAGGACTTTGAATTCACCATTGAGAAGAAAAAGCTGTACATGCTTCAGACACGCAACGGCAAGCGAACAGCTCTTGCTTACGTAAAAATTGCACATGACATGGTGAAGCAAAAGCTCATGAAGCCGATACATGCTTTAAAGTCAGCTGATCCTGATGCATTGTCTCAACTCCTTGCACCAATTTTTGACCTTAAGGCATATGCTGCAGCAAAGAAGGAAGGACGTCTACTGACTACAGGACTTCCTGCAGGCCCTGGTGCTGCAGCTGGTCAACTCGTCTTTACTGCAGCAAAAGCAGAGGAATTAGCTGAAGCTGGAGAACGTGTTGTTCTTGCACGCGTTGAAACAAGTCCTGAAGATCTTCGCGGTATGATTGCCGCAGAAGGAATTCTGACAAGCCGAGGTGGCGTTTCAAGCCATGCGGCCTTAGTTGCTCGACAAATGGGTAAGGTTTGTGTGGCTGGTGCCGGAGAAATCGTCATTGATTACGGCAAGGGAACACTCACGTGTGCTGGCAAGACACTTAAAGAAGGTGATGCCGTTTCAATTAATGGAAGCAACGGCGAGGTGTTTGCAGGCAATATAGAAACTGCGGACAGTGAACTCAAACAAGTTCTGGTCAGCAAGACAATGAAGCCGAAGCAGTCAAAAGTCTTTCAATATTATGACTTCATCATGAAGCTCGCAGACAAGCATCGAAAACTTGGCTTACGAACCAATGCCGATACCCCGGAACAAGTTCGTCAGGCAATCGCTTTTGGTGCAGAGGGGATTGGCCTCACTCGAACCGAACATATGTTCTTCGAAGGTGATCGTATTGATGCCATGAGGGAAATGATTCTGGCTGAAAGTGAAGATGTCCGTCGTACGGCATTGAAGAAACTTCTGCCATTCCAAAGAGAAGACTTTGAAGGCATTTTTAAGGCACTTGAAGGACGTCCTGCAACAATTCGACTGTTGGATCCACCTCTTCATGAGTTCGTGCCACACGATAAGAAATCACAAGAAGATTTGGCTAAAAAACTCAAGATAAGTCCCGAAGTCGTTGCGAAGCGGGTTGCGTCCTTACATGAGTTTAACCCTATGCTTGGACATCGTGGCTGTCGCCTTGGGATCAGCTACCCAGAAATCTCAGCCATGCAGGCTCGAGCAATATTTGAAGCAGCTTGCAAAGTGCAGAAATCAGGGATTCAAGTACGCCCAGAGATCATGGTGCCATTAGTCGGGTTCAAGAAAGAGCTGGACAATCAAGTAGCTGTCATCCATGAAGCAGCGGCACAAGTGCAGAAAGAAACAGGACAGAAGATCAAGTATCTTGTTGGTACCATGATTGAAATCCCACGTGGAGCACTCACAGCCGATGAAATAGCTGAGACGGCTGAATTCTTTTCGTTCGGAACAAATGACCTTACTCAAACAACTCTTGGTATGAGCCGAGATGACATGGGTTCATTTCTTAACAAGTACACTGACGAGGGAATTCTCAAAGCAAACCCCTTTGCATCGATTGATATCACTGGTGTTGGCCAATTGATGAAGATTGCTGTTAAAAAAGGTCGTGAAGGTCGTCCAAAGATTAAACTTGGTATCTGTGGTGAACATGGCGGTGACCCGCATTCTGTCCACTTCTGCCATGAACTTGGTCTCGATTATGTGAGTTGCTCACCGTATCGGGTACCTGTTGCTCGACTGGCAGCTGCTCAAGCAGCTGTTCAATAACACGGTGCGATCCAGCCCCGTCACGGCAGCATGTTCTTTACTATCATACGAAGCCACTGCACTCGCCTGAATTTTGGTAAGTGTAGTGGCTTTGTGGATTTCTGAGGCATTACCATTGCCAGTATCCGCGATGCTCGTGGCTGCAACTGGTGTTGCGCCTGCAAATGAAGTTTTCCGGCCATTTTTTCAGGCGCTGGTTTTTCTTTTCAGCCACTGGTTTTTTTCGATGGCTCCTGCATTTTACCAGAAGCTATACAGATTCACCGCCTTGATCGTCGTCTTGCCTTTGCCGCGCTCTCACTACAACTCGTTGGTGAGTGTCCAATTCGAATAACGCTTGCAGTAGCACTAGTTTCTGGTGTCATGAGTGCATTTATTTTGAATACAGCAACATCTGCAATGATGGTGGCAATCGTTGCCGGCATACTTTCAGCTATTGAGGAAGCTGAGGAAAAAGCACATTGCAGCCCCAATCGACAATTTTAAACAGGCTTATGTTTGTGTGTTGCATTTGCCTGATCAATTGATGGGCCCGCAACTGCTATCGCAGCTACTCTTGCTGCAAGTCTTGGTTTTATGATGCTGGCACCAACAGCTTGGTCATTCCCCAAACTTTAATCATGTCTTCGTACCCTTACTGCAATTAAGGAATTTGATTTTTAATTTCAGACACCGATATCAACATCATGTATAACCGTTTTTAAAATCATTGTCGCAGTTAAACAAATCAATTAGGTGACTTCGGAGCTTCGATGCGTATTGCTCTTCTCTTGTTTTTTCTTTTCAGTTCGGTGGGTATTGCTCAAGAATCAGGCAACGGTTATCCAAAGCTAATTGATCTCGATGATCAGGCCTATCGTCAGGTAGTCGTGGATCACGAGCCGGGGCAATATCTTGGGCATCCAACGACTTGTCTTCTGGAAGATGGCAAGACGATGCTCTGCGTTTACCCGAAAGGTCACGGACGAGGGTCAATTGTCTATAAGCGGAGTAATGATGGAGGTCTGACTTGGAGTGACCGGCTACCGACTCCTGCAAGTTGGTCGACATCGAAAGAGGTTCCAACGCTCCACCGAGTCGTTGATGCTGACGGAAAGAAACGGATCATCATGTGGTCTGGGTTGCATCCAGCTAAATTAGCGGTCACAGAGGACGATGGGGAAAGCTGGGGAGAACTCAAGCCCGTCGGAGATTGGGGCGGGATCGTTGTCATGGGTTTCGTTGAAGAACTCAGCACAGGCCCTGGGCACTACATGGCGATGTTTCACGACGATGGAAGATTCTTTGCGAAAATACCAGCAAAAAATAAAACACTGATGTTTGATCTATATAAAACATTTTCGACTGACGGTGGCCTGACCTGGTCATTTCCAGAATCCGTTTATCAGTCCTCCGATATCCATCTCTGCGAACCGGGTTGTATTCGATCGCCTGATGGAAAAAAGTTAGCGGTGCTCCTTCGTGAAAACGCACGACGTAAAAATTCTCATATTATTTTCTCTGAGGATGAGGGAAAGACGTGGTCTGAACCACGCGAACTGCCGTTGGCACTGGCGGGAGATCGGCATACGGGGAAGTATGGAACCGACGGTCGTCTATTTATCAGTTTTCGTTGCAACTCTCCCACAGAAAAGCGAAAAAGTCGACCATTCGAAGGGGATTGGGTCGGTTGGGTTGGGACTTGGGACGACCTTGAAACTGGTGGCGACGGACAGTATTTCGTACGGCTGAAAGACAATAAAAAAGGATACGACACGACTTATCCTGGAGTCGAAATTCTCCCGGATGACACGTTCGTTGTTACGACCTATGGTCATTGGTCGAAGGGAGACCAGCCCTACATTTTGAGCGTGCGATTCAAATTGCATGAACTTGATCAATTAGCTGAATAATGGAGGGCATCCTACTCGCTGCCTCCAAGTCCAGCCCTTAGTTTAAGACTCGTCGTGGTCAGATTTTGTTGACCAGATTTTTCGAATCAGAAAAGGCAATCAACACAGGCGGGTGGTCGCGAGGGTATTCTGGCAGCTGCAGTTCAATTTGAATCTGCGTCAGAGACCTTTGGATAAAACATTCGTCGATGTACGTGCAGAAATACTACTTGATATTGCGGAAGTAGTAGCTGTGACAATGCTTGTTCCACTCATCTTTGGGTAGAAAAACAAAAATGTTTTCTTACCAACGACTTACATGCCAATCGGTATTGGCGCTCCGCAATGGTGGCATCGAGGCATTACAATTGGCTTGGGCGATGGCATTCGCCCCGTATGCCGCCATCCATTTAATCGTGGAAAGGCTGGAGGCAATTTCACACAGTGGGCCTTTGCCTCATCTTTCGCTCGCAACTGTGCGCATGGATCGGCGTGAAACAGAGTCGGTGGCGGACAACAAGGACGATTACAGCACCTACCTCCAACACTTCCATGCCATGGAGGCTGACTATTTACTCCACAATCACATGCCGAGCCAGAAATCCCTGGAGTATCAAAAGTTATCGTATCAGTATTCATGACGACTTCAGCAGCATGTATCTGTAGAGTAGCGGCCACCGTGAAAATGAGGAATAAACCTACTGGTAGCAGATAAAGTTGTACCGTCTTTGATAGTAGGTGGTGCAAGATGCTCATCGATACAGCTCCATATCTCTTGAAATGTCGTGCAAAAACTCTAAGAAAATTTTTCTTTCCCCATCACGTGCAACAGTAACTCTGGCCTGTGACAATTGCCTAACGTCGCTTTTAGGTATCGACGTTAGAACAGAGAAAGATAAGCGGTACCGCAAGTAAGTCACTCAGTAACGTTTACACCGAATACAACGATAGACCATTTCAAACCAACCGTAAGTTTTATCCAAAATAACGATTGGGCCTAAAAACAAGAAATTGTCTCCTGTTCCCTTAAACATCTATTATTTCTCTTAGCCAATAAAATTCTTACGATAGTAGCACCTCGGCGCCACTTTTGTTCCCACGACAAAGTGATGACCTACAATTAACTGACATTTCGCCTGATGTTTCCTCTACAGAATTACTGAACTACTTCTCAATATCGAGTCTATTTTGAAAGTTGATTTGAACTACGGTAGCGACGATCCGCTTGTTATCGATTCCGTTTCTTCTAATGCCATTACAGAAATACGGGGGCCAGAAGGCGTTGATGCCAATGCTGCTGTTGATGTTATCAGGGATGCTCTTCTCCTACCTATTGCTGGCCCGCCGCTGTCTGAACATGTTGTTCCAGGAGATCGAGTGATCATCGCTCAAGCAGGAGATCTACCCGGCGGCACGCTTCTTGCAGATAGCATTTATTCTGTAATCGTTGAAATCTTGCAATCTGGTGGTGTGAGTTCTGATGATGTCCAGCGTATCATCGCACGACCAACTATTGAATCTGATACAACTTCATTTCCAGATGAAGTACCCGATACTGAAATCCAAAATATATCTACAACACTTTTTAATCGGCTAAATGATAGTGATACCGCGTATCTATCCGCTGATGAAACTGGTGAACCACTCCATTTAGCCCGTGCGCTTGTAGATGCTGATGTTGTCTTGTCCATTGGGAGTTTCGGCTACGACGCTAGCCTGCGCGGACGATCTCCCGAGGGTGAACTATGGCCGAGTTTTGCACGACAGAATCACTGCCAAAAATTTATAAAAGCATTGCTGAAGAAGCGACAACTAGCTCTTCATCATTGGAGAGATGAGTCCGAACAGATTACAGCACAGCTCGGCATCCTTGCATCATTACGCCTTGTATGCGGAAACCACCAAACATTAGCTGGAGCAGCGTTTGGTTTTCCAGCTGCATCTATTACGCAATCAAGATTACAGGCAAAAGAATGGCGACCGACCATTCCTACTCGATCACCACTTGCAATTGCAGGAATCCCAGATCGGCCTTGTAGATTTGTTGAACTTACACGAGCTATTGCGGCGGCGGCTCGTGTCACAACACACGATGGCACA
>Ga0233443_1003236_pt1 | contig 11567 bp, 6 predicted proteins | sample SI_123_September_2_FD_182784 | JGI IMG/M metagenome (GOLD analysis project Ga0233443, IMG submission 182784) | Seawater microbial communities from Saanich Inlet, British Columbia, Canada - SI_123_September2016_200_MG | ecosystem: Environmental > Aquatic > Marine > Inlet | place: Canada: British... | reverse complement strand
ATCAGGGACATCTTTGGACCAATGGTTTTGATATCCAGATGAATGGAGATGTCGAGATCACGATGGCAGGAGTGCTGTATCTGGATGCCGGCTCTTCACTTGAGATGGATTCCAGCTATCAATTGAATATTAATTATGGTGGATTTCTGAAATTACATGGTACGGAAACGAATCCCGTCTATGTCACCTCCAATGACCCTGTCAATTACTGGCAGTTTAATTGCTTTTCGGGAGGGACGGTTGAAGCAGAATGGGCTACTTTCGAAGGTATTGATTACTGGGGAATATATATTTGGGATGGTGGTGTTGTATCCACCAGCTATCCGTTTAGTCATTGTACCTTTTTACCAGGAGTTCAGAATGGTACACTTTTATGGATTGAGAACGACCAGCACCTTACCATTGACTATGCAAGTTTCCCTTTTCAGGGTATTAGTTCTTATAACGTTCAAAAGAGCATGAACCAGGGAAGTGTGACCTTCAATAACTATTTAGGTGCCTTTGCAGGTGAAATTTACGACTACGATCCGCTTGACCTGGTTGATTGGACAACAGATCTCATATGGAATATTTATGTCGCTGATGTAACTTGCAATGGAGGTAGCAATGCCCTGGTAGACCTGGAGGTAAGCGGAGGAACAGCCCCCTATTCCTATTTATGGTCGAATGGTTATGGTGGTGAAGATAACATCAATGTTGAGGCTGGAACTTATTGGGTTACTATTACAGATTACTATGGTATTCAGGCCGTTGGAACGGTACTCGTAAGCGAACCTGATCCGGTTTCAATTAATCCAACTTCCATTTCTGATGTAAGCTGTCCCGGAGGAAACGATGGCCAGCTTGATTTTAACATCACAGGAGGATATCCACCATACACACTCGCGTTTAGCAATGGTTCTCCAACAGGAACCAATCTTACGGCTGGATTCTATGGCATGTTTGCTTACGATATTTATGGTTGCGATGATTCCTTTAGCTTTACTGTCGACGAACCGGATACATTTGTAGTTCAGGTTGTGATTACCGCTTGTAGCTGGCAGGGATATTCAGACGGGGCTCTTGATTTAACTGTTAGTGGAGGTACTTCTCCATATTCCTATATCTGGTCAAATTCATCGACTGCACAGGACATTTGGGGATTAACATCAGGTTTATATGAGATTACCATTACTGACGCGAATGCTTGTACCCGGATTGAAAGTTGGCTGGTGCCTGATGGGGCAGCACCAATTTGCTCGGCAGATTTCAACTTCTCTTCCGCGATCAATTGTCCAATTATTACGTTTAGCGACAATTCATCGTCAATGCCGGGTTCTGTTAATAGCTGGTCATGGGATTTTGGTGATGGTAGTTTTAGCAACATTCAAAATCCAACAAATAATTATAGTCTGAATGGAAGCTATATTGTTTGTTTGACCATGGGAACTACAGACGGGTGTATGGAAACCTTTTGTGATACCGTTGATATTAGCTGCATTTCGAGCTATGATACCCAGTTACTTAATTTACTTAATGGCTGGAGTATGATTTCGACCTACATTGATGCTATTGATCCTTCGCCAGTTTCTGTCTTTGCTCCTGTGGTAAGCAATGTTATCATTATAAAGAATGACATGGGAGGTGTATATTGGCCGGCGTTTGGGGTGAACCTGCTGGGAAATTTAACCATAGGCAAGGGTTACCAGATTAAGATGAGTGCAGCTCAGTTGTTGACTATTACAGGAAGCACGGTAGTTCCTGAATTAACACCAATCAATATTTTGGCTGGCTGGAGTCTTATTGGTTATTTACGACAATCATCAACAAATATTGAAACCATGCTCACAGATCTAATTCCGAATATCATCATTGTGAAGAATGGAGATGGTCAGGTCTACTGGCCAATGGTTCCGCTCAACCAGATAGGTAATATGAATCCGGGTGAAGGTTACCAGATTAAACTTACTGAAGCTGATACATTGCTGTATCCAGCCAATTCTTCTGCTTTTGACAAATTGGAACTGAGTATCCACTCTAGTCAATTCTATGGAACTGCACTTAACACGGGTTCAAATATGACAATCGGAATTCCTGACGAGCTGCTGGCTAAGACCTTTGATCCCGGTGATGAGATAGGTGTATTCAGCACCGATGGTGTTCTTGTAGGATCTGTAGTATATGTATCAGGGTTCATTGCGATGCCAGTTTTTGGAGATGATCCAACAACGAATATTAAGGATGGTTTGACTGAAGGTGAATCTCTCTTTTTTAGGCATTATGATCGGGAAACATTGGAGGAATATTTAATGATCGTTACCAATTGGAATGAGGGGAAAGGTGAGTTCACGGAAAATCAGATTGCCCTGATAGGTGATATACGCTATGTAGGGTTGACAACTACAGCAAATATGCAGCTAAAAGTAATACCCAATCCCGCCAAAGAATTTATCCAATTGGAGTTCAATCTAAGAAGTAATACTAAAGTTGAAATTGAGCTACTCAGTTCTATTGGAATGAGGATGATGGTGAAGAATTTTGAAGGAAGAGATGGATTGAATAAGCAAAAGCTTGATGTTAGAAAGTTACCATCCGGATCCTACTTTATAAAAATTGTATCCAGTGGCTTCGTAGAATCTGAGGCTGTTCTGATTATCAAATAAATGATTCTATTCGCCCGGGTAGGCATAGGAATAAATTGAATTTTCCTATGTTTACCCTGTGGCAGGTATCTACATACATATTCCTTATTGCAAACAGAAATGTCATTATTGCGATTTTTTTAAGACAAGCAGTCTGGGTTCAATACAAGATTTCCTGGAGGCCTTGCAACGTGAGATCCGGGTGCAGAAGGACTATCTGGATGGTGAAGCCATTGAAACCATCTACTTTGGAGGTGGAACCCCATCAGTTTTACGACCATCGGAGATTGGGATTATTATCAGATGGCTGAAAGATATTTATCCCGTTCAGGCGGAAGTCGAAATCACACTTGAAGCCAATCCTGATGATCTAAGGGAAAACTACGCTGCTGCACTCCCTGAAGCCGGCGTGAATCGTTTGAGCATGGGTATTCAGTCATTCTTTGATGAACAACTTGAGCTATTGAACAGAAGGCACAGTAAAGCTCAGGCTATTGAAGCTGTTCAGCTGGCAAAAAAGTCCGGCTTCCATAACATCAGCATCGATTTGATTTATGGTATCCCGGGAATGAGTCTGCAAATGTGGAATTCCAACATTGAACAGGCATTGGAATTGAACGTGGAACACATATCGGCCTATCATCTGATCTTTGAACCGGATACTGTTTTTGGTGACAGGAAGAAGAAAGGTACCTTATCAGAAATCCCGGATGATGAAAGTGTGGAGCAATACAATATGCTGAGAAGTAAACTAACCGAGTCCGGATATTTGCACTATGAAATATCAAATTTTGCCAGACAAAATCTTGTTTCAAAGCATAATACCTCCTACTGGCAGCAGAAAAAGTACCTGGGGCTAGGACCTTCAGCCCACAGTTATAATCTAAAGACAAGACAATGGAATGAACGCAATCTTGCCGGATACATCAAGCTATTGAATAGAAATACGGTTCCTTATGAGTTGGAGCAACTTGATGAATCAACGATGTTCAACGAGTATCTCATGACAAGCATGAGAACCGAATGGGGAAGTAGTTTAGATTATGTTAAAAGTACATTTGATGACAAATTTGGATTATTCTTGCTTGAGCAATTGAAGGAAGAACAATTCAGGGCAAATTTTGAAATCTCGAAATCGCACATAAAAATAAAGCCGGAGAAGTGGTTTATCTCCGACCATATTTTGTCTCAACTATTTTATGTTGACTGATATTCTTTTGTACAGTTAGAATTCTACATCGATCCAATCATCTTCGACGGATCTACCCACAAATCAAATTCTTCTTCCGTAAGATACCCAAGGTCCAGAGCAGCCTGTTTCAGTGTAGTTCCTTCCTTATGAGCTTTCTTTGCTATTTCAGCACTCTTGTAATAACCAATATGTGTATTCAGGGCGGTTACCAGCATCAAGGAGTTTTGTAAATGTTCTTTGATTCTTGGATGGTTTGGCTCAATGCCAAGTGCGCACTTGTCATTAAACGATTCGCAGGCATCACCCAGTAATTCGGCAGATTGCAGGAAATTGTAGATCATCATTGGTTTGAAAACGTTTAGCTCGAAATGACCATTCGATCCACCAATTGAAATGGCAACATCATTTCCCATCACCTGGGCACATACCATGGTTAAGGCTTCCACCTGGGTCGGATTTACCTTACCGGGCATGATGGATGAGCCAGGCTCATTGGATGGGATATTAATTTCTCCAATACCGCTACGAGGGCCTGATGCAAGCATCCGGATATCATTGGCAATTTTCATCAGACTAACGGAAAGCTGCTTCAGTCCACCATGCGATTCTACAATGGCATCATGAGCGGCCAGTGATTCGAATTTATTTTCAGCGGTAATAAATGGTAATCCGGTGAATTCAGCTATATATCTGGCAACAACTACATCATAACCTTTTGGGGTATTGAGTCCGGTACCAACGGCAGTGCCGCCAAGGGCCAGTTCCCCTAAATGTTCAAGGGTGTTTTTTAAGGCTTTCAAACCATGATTTAGCTGAGATACATAACCGGAGAACTCCTGGCCAAGGGTTAATGGAGTTGCATCCATCCAGTGTGTTCGCCCGATTTTAACCACATCTTTCATTGCTTCCGCCCGCTCAGCGAGCGTGTCACGAAGTTTTTCAATTTTCGGGAAGGTATTCTCAATCAGCATTTTGTATGCAGCAATATGCATGGCGGTTGGAAAGGTATCGTTGGATGACTGCGATTTATTTACGTCATCGTTTGGATGCACCAATCTTTCACCCTCACCTAAGTTGTTGCCTGCCAGAACATGTGAACGATTTGCAACTACTTCGTTCCCGTTCATATTGCTCTGAGTTCCCGAACCGGTTTGCCAGATCACCAAAGGAAACTGATCATTCAAATTACCTGCAATAATTTCATCACATGCTTTTCCGATTAGATCACGTTTTTCAACAGGCAGAACGCCCAATTCATGATTGGCAAAAGCAGCGGCTTTCTTCAGGTATCCAAAAGCCTGTACTACTTCCAAAGGCATTGAGCCCGATGGGCCAATAGGAAAATTCATTACTGAACGTTGTGTTTGAGCACCCCAGTATTTGTCTGCAGGAACTTTCACTTCACCCATTGTATCTTTTTCAATTCTGTAGCTCATATTATTTATTGTTTCAAGTTTAACTCTTTATGGACATTGAGCTCGCTTCGCTCAGTGTAAGTAACTGTTCAGTTTAGAGGATCTCATCCAGTGCTTCGGGCGGCTGGGCCCATACACCTTTGTGTTTCCCAAGCACAATTGGGCGATGTATCAGCTTTGGATTTTCAACCATAATTTTAATCCACTCATCATCAGTGAAGTTCTTGCCTTTTAATTCCTTCTTATACATTTCTTCGTGGGTTCTGATCATTTCCTCCGGTTTCTTATTCAGAAGCATAAGAACATGTTTCAATTCGTCAGAGGTAAATTTTTCTTTGAGGTATTCAATGGTTTCGAACTCAATACCTTTTTCCTGAAGATAGTTTAATCCTGCTCTGCTTTTAGAGCATCTGGGATTGTGGTAGATTTTAAGCATATTCCGGTAATTTCAATGTGACATTTTTAAGAGCGTTAAAATTACAAATTATCTCGTATTCAGTTATCTAAATATTAAGATTATTTAACGGCTCATGAAGGTAAACACATAAAACAATTTGTGCGAAATAACTGTTCTTTCCTATATGAATTCAATTCTTAGATATATGCTGCTTATTCCTGTTTTGAGCATTAGCATCTCATCATGTGGACAGACAAATCAAATTGATACCATCAAGAAACATAATCCGGATACAATCATGAAAACAGACCAGAACTGGAAACTGATTTTAACACCCTTGCAATATCATATTACCAGAGAACGCGGTACGGAGCGACCCTTCACAGGTGAATTTGATAACTTCTATGAGAAAGGTGAATACTACTGTGTGTGCTGCGACAAAGTGTTATTTGGATCGGATACTAAATTTAAATCTGGTTGCGGCTGGCCAAGTTTCTATGATATTAGGAAAGAAGAGAATATTAAAATACTTCGTGATTCCAGTCATGGTATGATTCGGGAAGAAGTAAGATGCAAGCACTGCGATGCCCATTTAGGTCATGTATTTGAAGATGGGCCAGCTCCCACCGGCCTGCGCTACTGTATCAACTCTGCCGCCTTAAAGTTTGTCGCGGTGGACAGCATTGAATAGATATTATCAAATACCTTTAATAGAAAATGAATGTTGGTATAAAGCCAGCTAAGTTGTTGAAAATTTAAGTTCTATTCGTATCCCGGTAAATTTACAGTTCTCAAAATATCGCTTTGATTTCTGCTTAAAGTCTATTCAACAACATAGTTTGACATTCATTCTTTTAACTACTTTTGCGGAATAGAAAAAAGAGAATAATTTCCAAAAATAAGAGAATATGTACGGGAAGTTTAAAGATTATTTGCAGGCTGAATTAGAGCAGATTAACGAGGATGGTTTGTATAAGAATGAAAGAATTCTGACTACACCTCAGAGTGTTGAAATTAAGACCGTGAAGGGACTGGATGTACTAAACTTTTGTGCAAACAATTATCTGGGCCTGTCATCGGATCCCAGAGTAATGGCTGCTGCAAACTATACATTCTTTAGGTACGGATACGGAATGGCTTCGGTTCGTTTTATTTGTGGAACTCAGGAAATACATAAGGAACTGGAAGAACGATTGAGCGATTTTCTGGGCATGGAAGATACCATATTGTTCTCTTCTGCATTTGATGCCAACGGTGGTGTTTTTGAACCATTACTGGGAGAAGACTCAGCCATTATTTCCGATGCACTGAATCATGCCTCAATTATTGATGGTGTTCGTTTATGTAAAGCGCAGCGGTTCCGTTACAACAACAACGATATGGCTGATTTGGAAGCCAAACTGATTGAAGCAAAAGATGCAAAATTCAGGATGATTGTTTCTGACGGTGTTTTCTCCATGGATGGAATCATTGCCCAGGTAGATAAGATTTGTGATCTGGCGGATAAGTATGATGCCCTCGTTTTAATTGATGATTCTCATGCTACCGGTTTTGTTGGGAAAACAGGAAGAGGAAGTCATGAACATTGCACTGCCATGGGACGTGTGGATATTATTACCACCACTTTTGGAAAAGCCCTTGGAGGTGCATCCGGTGGATGTATATCAGGAAGAAAGGAAATCGTTGAATTATTGAGACAACGTTCACGTCCATATTTATTTTCTAACTCAGTAGTACCAGGCATTGCCGGTGCAACAATTGAAGTTTTGAATATTCTAACGGAAAGCACTGAACTTAGGGATAAATTGGAGCGCAACACAAAATTATTCAGAGAGGGGATGAGCAAGGCTGGATTTGATCTGGGCGTTGGAACACATTCCATTTGTCCGGTGATGTTGGGACATCTGCCAAATGATGCTAAACTATCCCAGGATTTTGCCAATGAATTGCTGGAGGAAGGGATTTATGTAATTGGTTTCTATTATCCGGTAGTGCCTAAAGGTCAGTCACGTATCAGAGTGCAAATTAGTGCGGCTCATTCGGAAGAACACATCAAATTTGCCATAGAAAAATTTACAAAAGTTGGAAGGAAACTCGGTGCGATTTAATTGTTTATACAAGATATTATTACAGGCAATCCATTTTGATTGCCTGTATTATTTTGGACCAAAAAATACTACAGTTACCGTTAGCTTTACCATTCGTTTTTGATAATTATCCAAATTTTATATATTGCACTCCATACGCAAAAGGATAGGGATTTATAACTACCGTACATTAAATTGAATAATCAGCTTAGCAGTTAAGGTCAGATAAGATGTTATTGTTAAGTTTGTTTCATAACTTCGTAAATCTGTTTTTTCTTAACTTTTGCTTTATAGTATTATAATTCGTTTCTAACGTAAATAGGATGTAATGAGTAAAATTTACCTTGTTTTAGTGCTGATCTTCACTATGAGTTTCGCCGGAAATACGCAACCATGGATGAAGAATATTCCACAGGCAAAGCTGCGTACAGGAGAACTAACCTTCTATGAAATTCAGGATGCCTTCAATCAGTTTTGTAAGGACAATAATGTTGTTAATGGATATATAGAGGATCGCGGTGAAAAATTGAAAGTACCAGGCTGGAAACTTTTCAAGAGGTGGGAGTATTACTGGCAGGACAGAGTAGATGTGCAAACCGGAGCCTTTCCAACTACCACAGCCATTGATGAATTTCTGAAGATTCAGAAGGCAGGGAATCATCTTAAGAGTACAACAGGAACCTGGACCAATTTAGGAACCTCCAGCTCAACCGGAGGCTATGCCGGGATTGGTCGATTGAATTGTGTGGCTTTTCATTCCGGATCATCCAATACTTTGTATGTAGGATCTCCAAGTGGAGGTGCCTGGAAGACAACCGATGGTGGAACAAACTGGACAGTTCTGACAGATGGTAATACCGTTTTAGGAGTAAGCGATATAGTTGTGATACCAACAGCAGGATCGGATATTGTATATATAGGAACTGGTGACAGGGATGTTGGAAGTGGATGGTCCATGGGAGGTGGACAGACTAATGATAACAACGGTGTTGGTGTATTGAAATCTACGGATGGTGGAAGTACCTGGAGTTCAACAGGTCTTTCATGGACCGCCAGCCAGAAGTACAAGGTGAACCGCTTGCTGGTTGATCCCGGGAATACTGATACCCTGTATGCTGCTACTTCGCTTGGAATTTATAAAACGACCAATGCAGGTACAAGTTGGACATTGATGAAATCAGGTAGTTATATTGACATTGAGATGAATCCATCCAATAGTTCAATATTGTATGGATGTACTGAGGATTATTGGGGTGCTCCTGTCATAGACAAGACTATTAATGGAGGAACCAGCTGGACAACAGTAAAAACATATGCCACGACAGACGCACGAGTCGATCTGGCGGTAACTGCAGCAAATAGCACTTACGTTTATGCAGTTGTAGCCAATCGCAGTGGTACTTTAACCGAAATATCCAGATCAACTGATACCGGAGCTTCTTTTTCTCAGGTTTTTAGTGGCTCAACGTCTGGAAATTATTTATTGGGTTACTACTGCGACGGAACGGATGCTGCTGGTTTGGGTGGGCAAGGCCGGTATGACCTCTGTATTGCTGTTGATCCAACAAGTGCAAGTACCGTTTTTGTTGGTGGAGTGAATACATGGAAATCTACTGATAGTGGAGCGAACTGGACCAATAATAACATGTGGACGAGTAATGGCACATTTAATTCCTGCGGATCACCGGTTGCGCATGCGGATAAACACTTTCTTGCTTTTCAAAATGGTACCTCAACACTATTTGAATGTAACGATGGTGGAATCTACAAAACAAGTGATGGGGGTTCAACATGGACTGATCTTACAAATGGTTTAGTTATAAGTCAGATCTATCGTATCGGAACAGGACAGGCAACGTCTACTGAAATAATTGCTGGTTTGCAGGATAATGGAACGAAAAACTATTCATCAGGAACCTGGTCAGATGTGTTAGGTGGTGATGGTATGGAGTGTTTTATTGATCCGACTGATAACAATACTCAGTACGGTGAAATACAATTGGGAGAAATAAGAAGAACTACAAATCACTGGGCAGCGGCTACAGATATCACAACAGGATTAACGGGTAACGCTCATTGGATAACACCATTCGTAATTGACCCTAATACCAATACTACCATTTATGTGGGCTATCAGGATTTATGGAAGTCGACCAACCAGGGGACAGCATGGACCAAAATAAGTACCTGGACTGCAGGAGATGAACTCAGGTGCATTTCTGTTGCCCCTTCAAACTCAAATTATATTTGTGCTTCCTCATATAAAAATACTGCCAATTGCATTTTATACAGAACCACAGACGGAGGAACTAACTGGACTGTTATTACTGGAACTTTACCTGTAAGCACTTCTAATATTACCTATGTGGCAACAAAGGCAACGGATCCAAATACGATTTGGGTGACCATGGGTGGCTATAACTCTGATGGCGTGTATGAAACTACAGATGGAGGAACTACATGGACGAATATTTCCACTGGTCTGCCAAGCTTACCGATCATGTGTATTGTTCAGAACAAACAAACAACAGCTCAGAATGAGCTCTATGTAGGAACCGATGTTGGTGTGTATATGAAATATGGTACATCAAGCTGGACCAGCTTTAGTTCCGGTTTACCAAATGTTTTTGTGCCGGAATTGGATATCTATTACGATAATACGACTAATTCCAACAGTCGATTACGCGCTGCAACCTTTGGTCGGGGTTTATGGGAATCTGATCTGAGATCTGCACCAGTGGCGGATTTTGCCGCAAGTGATCAAACACCTGCAACTTCACTGACGCCTGTTACTTTTACAGATCAATCGACTAACGGTCCAAGCTCCTGGTCCTGGAGCTTTACACCTTCAACCGTTACATACACCAGCGGTACCAGCAGCACTTCTCAGAATCCGGTTGTGCTCTTTACTAATAAGGGTGCATATGATGTAGCTTTAACGGCTACCAACACCATTGGTTCCGATGTTGAAACCAAAACCAGCCACATTCATATGGGGACTGCCGGATTATGGACAGGTAACGCTTCAACAGCATGGAATACAACAGGTAACTGGGATAATGCAATGGTTCCTGACGCATCTACCAGCATAACGATTAATGACGGTGTTCCCAACTGGCCAACATATACCGGAGATTTTACAGTTGGTACTCAAAGTGGAAACTTAAGTTTAACAGGGAGTTCGGTTTTCAATATAACAGGTGATTTGGATGTTCCTTCCGGAAGTTCTATTACCTGTACAAGTAGTCCAACCATTAAAATAGGAGGTGATTATTCCAATACTGGAACCCTCACACCTGCAAGTGGAGTGGTAGAACTGAATGGAGGTGCAGATGCTTCGTTGAATGGAAATATTTCAGGTTCGAGCTCTTTGTCAACTGTTTATACAGGTCTGGCGGTATGGACTGCAAACTATTTTGATATTACGTCAGCAGCCGGGAAAGAAATCACAGTAAGTAGTTTTGATATACATTGTAATACAACAGGAAGCGTGACAGTAGAAGTATGGTATGCAACATCAACTTACGTAGGACAGGAGAGTACACCAGGTTCATGGACCCAATTGGGTACAACACAAACAGTGACCGGTCTGGGTTATGGAAATCCTGTTACGATAAACCCAGGTGCAACCATTGCTATTCCAGCGGGAACAACCTACGGTTTCTTTCTCTCCTGTTATTCCGGTGGCACTGCCTACCTGATATTTACGGGATCTTCAAATTCATACAATAACGTTAATGTGTTTTATGCGAAGTCAGGTCGCAAGTTGTAATCAAAGATAGAGAATTATGAGTTGAGTTAGTCAATGGGATTAAAAACTGTACTGATTTCGTATAAAACTGTGTTGGACGAAGC
>Ga0233443_1003234_pt1 | contig 11577 bp, 13 predicted proteins | sample SI_123_September_2_FD_182784 | JGI IMG/M metagenome (GOLD analysis project Ga0233443, IMG submission 182784) | Seawater microbial communities from Saanich Inlet, British Columbia, Canada - SI_123_September2016_200_MG | ecosystem: Environmental > Aquatic > Marine > Inlet | place: Canada: British... | reverse complement strand
TTAAAAAACTTATGTACTCTTTACTGGTAACTCTTGGTGCTCGAAAATAAAGATCTGCAATTTGACAAGCTGGTGACAATTCTGGATCTAGATCTATACAAATAACTTTTAAATCTATATCTAATTTTCTACCTTCTTCTTTAAAAGACTCAACCAATTCCACTCTTCGGCCAGCCGAGGTTATGAGTATATTTTTCATTTTTTTGAGCCTCTAAATATAGGCATAGCAACATCACCTTGAGCAGTAATTCCATCTCGAACGAGTACTTTTTTTACTGTTAGCCATAATATTTTTACATCTAACCAAATTGATTGATTGTCGACATACCATACATCTAGCTCAAATTTTTCATCCCAACTAATTGAATTACGTCCATTAACTTGTGCCCATCCTGTAATTCCAGGTCTAACCTCATGCCGTCTAGATTGCATTCCTGAATATAAAGGCAAATATTCTACAAGCAAGGGGCGCGGCCCTACTAAACTCATATCCCCTTTTAAAACACTCCACAAACTAGGTAATTCATCCAGACTTGTTGAGCGCAAAAATTTTCCGAATTTGGCCAATCTAACACTATCGGGCAATAAGACGCCATTTGTATCACATTCATTAGTCATTGTTCTGAATTTAATCATATTGAAAATATTACCATTTAAGCCTGGACGTCGCTGTGCAAATATTACTGGCGATCCTAGCTTAATTTTTACGAAAAAAGCAATCATAAGGCACATTAAAAATATAGATGGCAAGAGTAATAAAGCAACCACTAAATCAAACAATCTTTTCATTCCTTAATCAACCCTTTATACAGTTGTAAAATTTTTAATGTAATATTATCTTGTGAAAAATTATGAATTGCGCGACCCCTTGCACTCAACCCCATTTCATTGCGTAATTTATCATTATTGACTAATTTTAACATTGATACTTCTAAAGGTTTGCTAGATCTCACCGGAACCAGGAAACCTGTTTCCTCCGTCTTGATCGCATCACTTAATCCGTATATATTTGAACCAATAGAGGGCGTTCCACAGGAGGCCGCTTCGATTATCACGCTACCAAATCCCTCTCTATAGCTTGGCAATACAAAGACATCAGATGCTGCCATGTATTGTTCAGGCGTCTTAGTAAAATCAATAAACCTGACAAATTCTTTGCATGTCTCTAAACGAGAGATTAACTCCTGCTTCAATTCTTCCTCATCTGGACCCACAATTAATAGCGCTACATCATTATGCTGCTCACTAACATTTTTGAATGCTTCAATAAGCTCAAACACACCTTTTTCTTTTTTCAACCTTCCAACAAATAAAAATATAACACAATCATCTTTAATATTTAATTGCTTACGGATAAGGTTTCTATGTTTTTTTGAAGGTTGAAACCGGTTGGTATCTACCCCACTAATCGAGCCACTGCCTAAAACAATAGAAAGATCTTTGGACAGAATACCCTCTTTGATCAAAAATTCTTGTTGAGAAAAGCTATCCACCAAGATATTAGTATTAAGCGTAACAATAATTTTATCTAGTAATCTCAAAAACCAGCGACCCACTCCTTTCTTAGTTGCCCATACCTGACCTGTAAATGTGTGTAAACGATTAGGTGTGCGGGCAATCCATGCAGCTATCGACGTCAATAACCCAGCTTTAGGAGATACCGAATGAACTAAATAAAATCCATTTTTATAAAATATTGAGATTAATAGCAATAAAGCCCTTAAATCTGCAAATAAATTTATATTTCTTTCTATGGGCAAGTTGACAACATTAACCTTACTAGATATATTATCTAATATAGAGAAATTACCATTTAAATTGGTAATAATAGTCACATCATATAATTCAACCAGTGCATTAATTTGGTGCGTGAGAAACACTCTGACAACCATTGGCGTTGAGACGATAATAGCTATTTTTATTTTACAAATAATACGAACCTCTCTTCCAGCGTCATTGCATATTTAAACCCTAGTATTTTTTGCACTTTAGTAGAATTATAAACACATCTGCCCGTGAGCGCATCAACCCTAGAGGATGTCAGTGGAAATCTGGGGATCTTCCCGAAAATACTTACAATCACCCTTACAAAAACCTCTGGAAATCTTAATATTTTTTTATCAGACCCTATTCCAGATGCAAAAGAGGTAATCATTTTTTCTACTGTCGCTGACTGGGACAAGTTAAAGATCTCCCCCAAAGCCTTGTCATCAGAGCCACAACACATTAACGCCTCAACTACGTCTGCTACATGAACGTAATTAACTAAAGATTTATTCTCCTTGCCTATAAAAAAAAACAAGCCCTTTTGTATAGTGCGTAATAAACCCCTTAAAGATTGGTTAGGCATGTCAATGCCAAAAACATTAGAAGGGCGAAGAATTACACAGGGAATACCACTATTTTTTACAATCTTATCGGACTTGGTCTTAGTCTGTTCGTAAATTCCAAAAGGCTGCTCTTTTGAGTCTTCAGTTATTGTGCCGTCTCGGCATACACCGTATACTCCAACACTACTCAATTGAGCCCAACGATCAATTTTTCCTTGAGCTGCATCAACCAGCCTTTGGGCTCCATTAACATGCAATTCTTGCATTAAAGATTCATTATTAACTTCATCAGTTAACCGTAGCCCTTAGGATTCATAGACTGCCAGCGCCAAGTATCTTCACACATTTCATCAAGCTCGCACTCTGCTTTCCAATCTAGTTTTTCTACTGCATAAGCAGGATCAGTATAGCAAGTTGCTATATCACCTGGCCTTCTATCGACTATCTGATAAGGTATTTTTTTACCAGAAGCCTTCTCAAAAGCTTTCACCATATCAAGCACTGAATGGCCATTGCCTGTCCCTAAGTTTACGGTTAAAACTTGCGGCTTACTTTCTAACGCCTGTAAAGCTTTAACATGCCCTTTGGCTAAATCTACTACATGAATATAATCACGCACACCCGTCCCATCATGTGTGTCGTAATCGCCACCAAATATACTAAGATTTTCCAACTTGCCAACAGCCACTTGTGAAATATAAGGCATTAAATTACCAGGAATATCATTTGGATCTTCACCTATCAATCCGCTCTTATGTGCACCAACAGGATTGAAGTATCTAAGTAGTGCTATATGCCAACTATCGTCTGCAACAAATACATCTTGTAAAAACTCTTCAATCATTAACTTTGAACGACCATACGGATTAGTTGCTGACAATGGAAAATCTTCCTTGATAGGTACAGTATGTGGATCACCATACACCGTAGCAGATGAGCTAAATACAAACGTCTTACAATCAAACTCACGCATCACTTCAGCTAGAATAAATGTACCGCCTACATTGGTATCATAATACTCAATAGGCTTCTCAACTGACTCACCTACAGCTTTCAACCCTGCAAAGTGAATCACACCATCAATTGAATATTGCTCAAATACTTGGGTCAGTGCAGCCTTGTCACGTACATCTATTTTATGAAAAGGAATATTACAATCAACCAAACCCTCTACACACTTTAAAGACTCTAATGAAGAGTTGCACAGGTTATCAACCACCACAACTTCATATCCAGCCTTGACTAGTTCAATGCAAGTGTGTGAACCAATATAGCCTGTGCCACCTGTTACTAATATTTTCATATTAATTTACTGCCCTTTTTATTACTCGAATAATCGCATCGCATGTTTGTTGCATCTCATTCTCAGTTAAAGTTGAATGCGCTAAAAACATCAAAGAAGTTTCTCCTAGCTCCTTTGCATTAGGCAATCTTTCTTTGGGTCTAAATCCAGTATTATCGAATGCCTTTTTTAATGTCATTGTATATTTAAAAACCTAGTATTTTTTTTGCATTATGATGAAATTATAGGCACATCTACCTATTTGTAAATCAGCCTTAGGAAATATATTTAAAAAATTTAACATTAAGTAAGAGTCATACTCTTATTCAATATTTTTTCTTTGATCGAATAAAACTTTTCAATAGATGATAAAAAATTGCAATGAAATTAGTTAAACTCTTCCTTAATATAAACTCACGCATAGCATAGCCCGCAGACTCGGCATAGCCAATCAAAGCTCTTTGACTGGCTTTAGTATGAATTCTATAATCAAGTAATATTTCATTCATGTTATCCCATGATATATTTAATCTTTTTAATCTAAGCCACAAATCATAATCTTCAGAGTTAAAGCCGGAGTTATACCCACGCGCTTTAATAATAAGATCTTTTTTGTACATACAAGATGGGTGAATAAAAGTACTACCAAAAGGTATCTTTTTATTAATAGCTCTTCCTTTTGGTGCAATTCTACTACCAATACTATTACCAGACTCATCAATTAAACGCACATTAGAGCCAACCATATCAAGATTATTTTCTAGTAAATAATTTAGTTGCCTCCTTAAACGATTGGGGTATGAAATATCATCAGAATCCATTCTTGCAATATACTTATACTTAGCGTTATCAATGGCTAAATTCAATGAATACGCCAATTGTGGGATTTTAGATTTTAGGATAACAAGACGATCATCTTTTATATTGGAGTTAATATACTGTTCAATTATATGACAATCTTTTCCATTAGCAACTACAAGCAACTCTATTTCTGAAAATGATTGATGAAGTATACTATTTATCGCATTTAAAAGGTAGTCATCGACTACATGCACCCCCATAATTACACTTATCATAAATTAAACACTCCTAAGTTATAGATAATAATCACATTCTTATTACAATTTTTTAGCGTAATAGTTGCAGTGTAAAAACTACACGTTCTTTACCTTTTCTGCTAAGACAATATTGTCCAAATACAAATCATTATTTTTGGATTATTTATAATCGCACCCATGAATTAGGAATAAGGTCTTTTGGATTTAGCACACTTCCATTGAACCATTTTTTTGGTGCTATTACCTTTTTATCTGAATTCTGATTAAGCCAAGCACCCCACCAACTAAACGAACTATTCGCAATAATATTATACTTACATTGGCTCATTAAATACATTTCCTCATGGTCTGGTATATCAGATTCAAGTCTTATAAATGTCTTATTATTAATAAAATTAAGATTACTTTCCGCCCAATCCAAATCATCACTAAAAATAAAAAAATGCGCCTGTTTTTTACTTTTTAGAACTTCCATCACCGCCTTCTTGTAATATCTCACATCACAAGTACCATGAACACTATTTGTATGAGTATCAGTCACGTAGTCACCGCGCCTAATATGCAAACTTACTGCCTCACTCTTAATAATTTGCTGCTGGTATTCTATAGTTTTAGAATGAATAGTCTTTAACGTAAAAATCTCTAAAAGCTCTTTACGATATTTTTTAAAATACTTTTCGTTTTGCCAGTATCCGTGAAAATAAGTATCTATTTTTACACTAAAGACATCTTTATCAAAAGCAAACTCTTTTTTTTCTTGGTAATAAAATTTAGTGAATTTTAACAGTCCTCTTAACGCCTTACGAGAAATTTTCATTAGAGGGGTATTATTTTTACCATTAAGCTGATTCAAAAGAAAACCATATACAGGTTCAAGCTCTGAATTTTCTTCAATATTAAACAAGCCTAATTCATAGTCACGAAGGTCATAAGCATCAAAACTACTTATATCAAGTTTGATCTTTATACTATTTTCCTTTGATATGGCATATCCAAATGCGTATTGGAACATTTGATTGCCAAGCCCGCCGATAATATTGACTGTTATCATCTAAATTTATTATATTTTGGTAATTTCAAAAATACCACCAAGGTTTTTTTCATCTCGAATATCCGCATGAATAAAATGTTTTTTTGTCTGTGATTGTTCAACTCTATCAAATACTGTTACACAACTATTGCTTAAATTGTCAACAACGACAACATTAAGCAGCCCCACCTGAAAGTAATATTGCTTGGGATATAATTATTCTTAAATAAATATTAAACCAAAGAATCCTTACAAATATCATTAATTGCAAAGTTGAATATTCTACAAACGGTTTCATACTTATAGTCTGTTTTGGAAGCTATTAAACCATCAGTATGGAATGTTTTCCATACCCCTTCATTCTCAATAATATTATCTAAACTAATAGCGGCTATTTCTTCATTTATTACTGCAATCCCGCCCGGTAATGAGTCAATACACCCAGTAGATCTTGAAATAAAAGGGGTTCCAGAAGCCATTGCATCCAAAATAACAAGGGGCTGACATTCTGTTCTCGAACCATAAATAAACGCTAAAGATTTACTGTACTCTTTCAATAAATCTACTCCCGCTACGCCTTCATAAAAACTCAGAAAATCATCTTCAATACCTAGTTTAACGGCTTCCTCTTTTAACTTTATAGTATATGGGGTGAATTCTTGTCCAAATATTTTAAGTGGAATAACATTTTTAGCAATAGATAATGCATATGTACGTAAAACAAAGCCATGCCCTTTCTGCCAGTCATATGAGCCTACTGAAATTATTTGATTCCTACTTTCAATTGGCAAAGGATCATTATAACTTGTATTGTTAGATGCTGTATTTGGAATAATGTAGAGTGGAATCTCAAGCTTATAAGCCATTTTAACATCATCAAAACGTGAATCAGCCCCTTCAGAGGCAAGACAAATAAAAACATCTAATTTCTTTAGAATAGATTTAATTTTAAAAAAATAAGGTCTCCATAATAGGTATCTTAATAGTGACTTAAAAGGTTGTTCACTAAAAAATACATTTGTTGAAATGCAATGACTATAGAGTACTTTCTTACCTGAAATCTCATTCAAATATTTAAAACAAATGTCTGTAGACCAAGTTTGCCAAGCATTCATTATAATCAAATCAAAATCTGATTCTAATAAAAACTTTTTATATGAATCTACATCTCCCTGTAATGGGTTAATTAAAGAATCTGCTCCCATAACATTAAATTCTTCAATACGAACATTTAAAGAATTATCAAACCTTATATTTCTTTTATTTCCAGCAGTTGCTACGACCACTTCATTCCTAAAAGAGGATAGCATTTTTACTTGCTGATAAACCGCATTACCTAACCCGCTATTAAAGGGAGGGAAACTAGGGGTTGTAATAAGAATCTTAAGTTGTCTAATTAAACTCATAAACTACAGCTAAACCATATAAAGATATTAAGTAAATTGAAGTTCATAAAAAGACTAAACTCCATTTCGACTAATAATGTTTTTTCTTAATCTATTTAGTATGGCTATACTTTGAGTTATAAAATATAACATAAAACCAAGATTATCCCTTCTAATTTGTTTTATTTCTGCATTTGACATCATGGTATTATTAGAAAAACCACCACGATAATGGACTGCTGTTATTTGTTTCGTAATCATAAAATGATATTTTTTAACAAATAGTCGAAGAAACAGATCATAATCAGCTGCAATTTTAAATTTTTCTCTAAATCTATATTTCTTTTGAAGTCTACTAGATACAAAAGTCGACAGGTGTGGTATCGAGTTAAAGAATAGTAATTTCCAAGGACAAGGTGAAAGCAATACACCTTCATCACCATCATTTTCAAATACTTCGCTCTGACAAGATAGGATATCTGGTTTTTGTGTGCTTAAGACTGTTTTCGCTTTATTGAATCCATCAGCCAAAACATAATCATCTCCATTTAAAAAAAGAATATAACTCCCTTGAGCTAACATAGTTCCTTTATTCATAGCATTGTATATTCCCGTATCATCTTCTGAAACTAGAATATCTACCAAATTTTCGTATCGTTCAATAGTGGATAGCGTTCCATCAACAGATTTACCATCAATCACAATAAATTGAATATCGGTATCTTTAATGCCCTGAATAGATTTAAGTGTACGTTCAATTGTGGAATTACAATCTTTAGTAACGGTAATAATTGAAATAAGTGGTTGCATAATTAACGACTACCTTCTATTTACAACAACTGAATGATCAGCGTGTTTGAGTTTACTTCGTTCGGCCTGAACCAATATATATGGTATAAAATACACAAAAATATTCTCTACTGACATAATATATGGATTTGTCACAGAGCAAATAATGAAAAATAAACTGCCGCCTAAAAGGGGGATACTCACACTCTTATCTAAACTAGAAGACATTACACTTAACGTCCACCGCAGATATACAATACTCATAAGAAAAACTCCAAGTAAGCCAATGTCCTTAGCCATAGTTAGGTAGGATATTTCAAACCGCCAAGGTTGTTCAACTGATCTAATACAATTAGGAATAATCGAACCTAAACCACTTCCTAACCAAGGAGATGTGGATATCTTTTCTATTAGAATTTGGATTTGAGAATTTCTTATTTGAGCACCAGCCTTATCAGAAGATTCCGACCTTTCTATTATTTTTACACTATTACACAGATTGTCTTTCGAATCATAGAGTTCCAGATTTGAGGGCTTTTCATTCCATTTTAGAACGGTCTGATTGTTTTTATTGCTTGTTTCCGATTGAGAAACAAAATCGAATGAAGGTTTCTTTAAGAGATCAGATGATACCTCCTCCAATGGTTCGAATGCAGGGATTGAGTTAAACATAGCATCAGTATACTTTCCAATTTTAAAGTATGAAATCTGAGCAGTAACAACAAGCGATATTATTACTGAAAAAAACAATAACATTACATACTTAAAATTACTCTTCTGATATATTGAATACAGAACAAACGATAAAAAAGATAAACAAAAAAGTATCAATATTACCTTGCGGGCTATCAGTAATGCCATAATTAAACAGGCAGAAATAAGAATAAAATTTAAGACGTTTTTCTTAAAGTAAAAATCGATTAATAAAACGGGCAATAAAAAAATCAATTGAGTTGCTTGTAGTGTGTAAACTTTATTAAAGCCATCAAGATATTGAATAACAAATTTTGTATAGTGTTGCAAAAAGTCATATAACCATCCGCCTTCAGAAAAATACAGAAAGAAAAATACAGAAATGTTTAACACACCAAAGAGCTTTATAATAAATAAGGCCAAACTCAAAAAAGACACCCTTACAAATCTAAATGCAATCAAATAGCTCAACGGAGCTAACACATAGAATGCAACTTCAGCATCGAGTCCAGGGTTATTTGATATCACCCCTATAATTGCTCCCCATAGCCCTGGTAATATAACAAGAGTTTCATTTAAAATACTCTTTATTGGTTTATTAATTCGAGTTAATAAAACAAGAAAACCCATTACAATTGATATTTCCAAAAATGCAAAAAAATAAATACTTAATGGCCATAAAAGAGAGAAAATAAGAAGTCCAAGCTGAATAACCAGTAGAATATTAGTCAGCACAAAATATTGACTCACATCAAATTGTCTTTTCGGAATTATTGTATTTACTGTCATTTCTTTGATTATTTTAGACACATATAAATACATGCTTATCTTGATTTAAGATGAATGGAATTATTATTCCCACTATTTGTTCAACTTTATAATACTATTATCTGATTCTTGATACTCGAGTGATTCATATTTTTCAATTAATGCATCATCAACCCCCGTAATATTATTTAACAAGGGACGAATAATTGAAATATAGAATTTCTGATTGTATCTAGGAAGGCCATGACAGCCTAGAGGAAGCTTTTTTCCATTCATTCTAAATAACGCTTCTGGATTTTTTTCAAATGCAAACTGTGAGGCCATTTCGAACGTACAACATTTAAATTTCTTCGACTTCACCCCCCAATAAGCAAAGAAACCATCCTCATTATGACTCCAACTTGTAGGTTGAGTTTGTTTTGAATTCAATAATTCGAGTGTAGATGATATTCGTCTAAGTGAAAGACCACCATTTCCAATAGAAATTTTAGTACCAAATAATTTAAGCATATATGGATTTTTATAATTTGGATGAACCACTTGGCTTGGAATCCATGGGGCCCCAAAATAATCATACCTTGTATCAGTAAATTTTTTTAGGTTTTCATGAAAAAGAAAAGCATCTAATTGATGAACAAGAATCCAGTCATAGCGCTCGGAAAATCTCAAATATAATTCTATAGATAGCATTAGTTTATTATAAGTCAGCACACTTTTAAAATAACTCGAGTCAAAATACTCAATCCGAATATCTGGCCATATATTTACATACTCATCTAAGCAAAGCCCATCAGGAGCGACAAGGTAAACATCATCAGGGATTAACTGCTGCAAGCGCAATAAGGAAATCTTCTCAAATGGTTCCATTTCATACCGATAAACAGGGACGATAACTGCGCAACTCATTTGATAACATCTCGAACATCCAAACGCCAATCTCCTTTTGACTGTTTTGGTGTAGTCCAGTCATCGCCGAAATACTCCCTAAGCCATTCTTTGATATTTGCATGTGTAGGATATTTTTTTACATGAAAAATCGCATAATCATGGGTGTTATACCATTTTTTTTTCTGTCGCCTTCCCTTTATCACTTCTGGTACATAATGGTAATAGAATTCATCTCCCTTACCATTCCAGAAACAAATATCAATAATCATTTGGCTTTGTTCTTAACGCTCGAAAGTCATGCTGCGATACAATATCCGCATATGTGATTAACTCATGTCTTATAATTTCTTTATTTTTCACTCTATTTTTATCAAGCAAATCAAAATATTTTTGCGAATATTGAAGCTCTCGATGCTCTGCGTGAGACAAATTAATCATAGCATGCATAGGAACTTTTGATAACCTATGGATAAACATAAAAACTGCTCTAGCTCTTCGTAACACAGAGTCTGAAAGCTTACCAATTGTCTGAACTGATGACAAAACATCAAAATATTTTTGAATTGAATCAGGGTATACAGCAAAACCGCCTACAACATATGGATTGTCACCAGCTGTAATACTGGGAATACCACATAAAGCAGAAAATTCAAAACCCGCTGAACCAACACATGTAACAATAGCATCGCCAATATGGCAAATACTCCTAGAATCAAAATCAGCACTATACTTCATAAATATCAAATTATCAGCGCTGTACTTTTGATATAACTTATCCCAATCTAGATTCTTTACAGGATAAAACTCAGATGATGGGTGTTGTTTAATAATCCAATTAACAGAGTGTTGATTAGAAATAAAATCAAGTGTTTTGAGAAACCAATCTAAGTAATCCTTAAATAGCATCCCATTAAAGTGGGAGTGTGGATAATCTGTAAAGGCATGAAGCATAATAAAAACATTCTTTTTCTTCTTATCTAGATTGAAATCCGAAGAAAATTCAGCCCTACTAGTGTATTTTTTATTAGAGAAGGCCAGTCTTGAATCACTATTAAAATCACCTTTAAACACTTGTTTTTTTATTGATTCAAATAATTCATCAAACTCATTCTGAGGGAGGTCCAATAGCTCTGTTATCTCTCCAGTTGTCGCCGTATATTCATAATCTTTTCTACATGTTGAGAGTAATAGTGTTCCAAAGATACCTCCACCTAAAGAATATATCGGAATACTATTTTTTTCTGCTGCTATAGCTAATGGCGCCGCACTCAACCCTACTTTGTGTGATAGTAATACCGCACTAGGACTAGCTTTCTTTAGTTCTAACTTTGCCTTTTCAACCTCACGTATAACA
>Ga0233443_1003233_pt1 | contig 11578 bp, 8 predicted proteins | sample SI_123_September_2_FD_182784 | JGI IMG/M metagenome (GOLD analysis project Ga0233443, IMG submission 182784) | Seawater microbial communities from Saanich Inlet, British Columbia, Canada - SI_123_September2016_200_MG | ecosystem: Environmental > Aquatic > Marine > Inlet | place: Canada: British... | reverse complement strand
AAAAAATCAAGCTTTATGGTTATCAAAATATTTTAATAATAATAAAAAAAATATAGAAGAATTTAAAATAGAAGAAAAAGGAAAAATATTACATTTAGATAATGAGATGTATTTAGAAAGCAATAATTATAATGGATTTGTTTGGAAACCATTTAATTATTTATTAGATATTGGTGTGGATATGGATATTTAATTATTTATAATATATATATATATATATAATATGAATAATATTTTAGTTACTGGTGGAGCTGGTTTTATTGGTTCAAATATAGTTGAGTTTTTATTAAAAAATACAGATATTAAAAAAATTAGAATTATGGATAATTTACATACAGGTAAAATGGAAAATATAAATTTTATGTTAGAGAAATTTGATAATTTAGAATTTATGTATGGTGATATATCAAATTTAGATGATTGTAGAAAAGCTGTTAAAGGTATGAATTTAATTTGTCATCAAGCAGCATTAGGTTCTGTTCCAAGATCGGTTAATGATCCACTATCAAGTCATATTTCAAATGTTAATGGTTTTTTAAATATTTTAATATCCGCAAAAGATGAAGGAATAAAAAGAGTAGTTTATGCATCATCATCATCTGTTTATGGTGATAATCCAACATTACCAAAAGTAGAACAAAATACAGGTAATGTGTTATCACCATATGCAGCAACAAAAGCGATTGATGAAATATATGCTGGTGTATTTACAAAATGTTATGGAATGGAATGTATTGGATTGCGTTATTTTAATATTTTTGGTCCAAGACAAGACCCAAATGGTTCATATGCAGCGGTTATACCCAAATTTATAAATTTAATGAAAGAAGATAAACAACCTGTAATTAATGGTGATGGAACATTTTCTCGTGATTTTACTTATGTTGAAAATGCGGTTAGGGCAAATATTTTAGGTTTAACTACAAGTAATAAAGAATGTTTTGGTGAAGCATTTAATATTGGTGTAGAAGGTCAAATATCGTTATTAGAGTTAGTATCAATTTTAAATAAAAATATTAGAAAAAATATAGAACCTATATTTGGATTAAGAAGACCAGGAGATATTCCACATAGTAATGCGGATATTTCTAAAGCAAAAAAAATGTTAGAATATAAACCAACTGTATCATTTGAAGAAGGTATTATTATGACAATTAATTTTTATTTATAAAACAAATTTGGAAATAGAGATAAATAAATATATGAATTAAGATAAATGAATAATTTTCCAAAAAGAGTATATTTCTAACATATAATCACCCCAACAACCAAGCCATGTATATCCATTACGAATCTTAATAGACATATTATTAAATGTTTCTAAAGTATAAACTATACCTTCGCGGTCAAAAAATACTGGTTTATTATTATCTAAATCATAATAACGTGAATATAAATTACGTTTATTATTTAAATTCATTTCTATATAAATATCACCATCATTTATTACTTGTTTATAATTTGAGATAGCATTTTGTTGAAACCAAGTACAAGCATCACAAATAGCGTTTTTAATTTTATTATCTGGTTCTGGTAAAGACATTAAGTAAATAAGTAATAAAGAAGATTCTAAACTACATAATGATTCTTTTTCAAAACTACGTGCTGAAGTAGGTAATAAAGTAATTGGATCGTATTGTTGTGCCCATATTGTTTTTATACCATTTACAGTTATTTGTAAATTTATTATACAATCTAATGCTTTATTATAATTTTGTTTTAATAAATTAATTTTACTATCATTAATTTCATTTTTAATTTCAGTATTTAATATGAAATCACAACAACGTAAATAATTTATAAATGAACCATCATTTAAACATATATTATCAAAATGGTATCCCTGTAGTGGAAAATATTCTGGAATACCTCCATTATCATATATCATTTCATTTAGATAATCAATAAATAAATTAATAGAATTAAAGCAATCTGTAATTAAAGAATTATTTTGTTCTTTATATTTTAAATAATATTCAATAATTAATTTAATAAATATTCCTGTTCCATCTTGTAATGAGCCATAATTATATCTAATATCTCCATTAGTAGTAGTCCAACTATTTCCATTACCAGTATATTTTTTAAAAAAATTACATTCTCTTTTAGACCAAAAGCCAATGGTAGAAGTTTTAATTACTTTTGGATATTCTTCTTGATACATACCAAATTGCCATGATATAATATTTTCTATTATATTATGAATATTTATATCTTCTAATATTTTTTCATTAATATTTGTATTATTATCAATCAGAGGTACAATATCATTTAAAGACAAAGAATTCAATTTTACAATTTCATTATAATTATTTTTAGTATAATTTACAAACAAATTATCATTGTAAATATATGTTATATTATTAAAATTAAATCTATAATTTAATGCAGAAATATTAAATATATTTATTAATTTACTACATTTATCATTAAAATAATATCCATAAATATCTTTATGAATTAATTGGTTTATATTTGTAATATTCAATTCATTATTATATAATTTAAAAAATATAACAGACTGTGATAAATGATCTAAATAATAAAAATTTGATTTACTTATTGTAATTATATTATTAATTAAATTAACTTTTCCAATAGTATAAGTTCTATGTAATTTACTATTTATATAAACATATATATGTTCGTTATTTCTTACAAAACAAACATGAGAATATTTATTATAAGGAAATCTTCCAGTATATGAACAATATTTTGCATGTTTATTATCAACTTTAGTTCCATCTCCACAATAAAAACTAATTTGATTACTCGATGATTTTTCTAAAACTATTATAAAATCGTTAAATGGATCATTTCCACATAAGAATTCTCTTTGTAATCTATCTTCCTTCATATTAACCCAAAACATTATAGACATTGATTGAGATATTTGTAGATTAATTTTTTGAAATTTATCTATTTTATTTAAAATAAACATTATATATATATAATATATATATAATGTGTGGTATACTTTTTTCTTCAAAGGAAATTAAGGAATTAGAAAAAATATTAAAATATTTAAAAAAACGTGGTCCAGATCATACCGAATATAAAATTATTAAAAATTATCATTTTATTCATGTTTTATTATCCATGACTGGGGAAAATTACACTATTCAACCTTTTGTTTATGATGAAGTTGTTATTATGTTTAATGGAGAAATTTATAATTTTAAAGATTTTGGTGATTTCAACTCTGATGGTGAATGTATTATTGAAGCATATAAAAAACATGGTGATGATTTTGTTAGATATTTAGATGGTGAATTTGCATTAATGTTAGTTGATTTTTCAAAAGATGTATTATATTATTCTACTGATGTATTTTCTATAAAGCCTCTATGGTTTGCACAAGATGGGGATGATATAGGTTTATGTAGTTATGCGTCTTCATTGGAATATTTGGGATTTAAAAATATTAAACAAGTTGATGCGAATACAACTATTAAAATGAAACTTTCTACACGAGAAGTTTTAACTAAACAAACTGTTTATGATTTTGATTTGACACAACATAAAAATAATTTTGATGATTGGAATAAAGCATTTTCAAATGCTATTTCCAAAAGAACTGCTGGTGTAAAACACGGAATTTTTATAGGGCTTAGTGGTGGTTATGACAGTGGTTTAATATCTTGCGTATTAAATAAATTAGATATTGATTATACGGCTTATACAATTCTAGGTAGTGAAGATTTAGATTTAATAAATAAACGTCATGGTTTATTAAAAACTGGTAAAATTTTAGATGTATCTCAAAAAGATTTTTTAAATCAACACGAATTTTTAAAACTATATAGTGAAGAATATTTATTAAAAATAGATAATGGAGAACAAAGACAATATGAATTAACATTAGATGCTTTAAATAAATGTGTTGATCAATCTGAAAAAGACGAATTAGAAAGAAAAATAAATTCATTAAAAAACAAAATCGATTATCGTAATACTGGACAAAAGGTAACTGCTGATAACGGAAGTATAGGTATGTCTTATATATGTTCATTGGCGAAACCCGAAGGACAAATAATATATTTATCTGGAAGTGGTGCAGATGAAACGATAAGTGATTATGGATTTAATAAAGTAAAACACTATAGTCATAGCACAATTGGAGGTTATTTTCCAGAAGATTTGTCAAGTGTATTTCCTTGGAAAAATTTCTTTGGTAATACACAAAGAGCTTATTTAATGAAAGAAGAAACAGTAACTGGAACTTGGGGTGTAGAAGGTAGATACCCATTTTTAGATAAACAGGTAGTCCAAGAATTTTTATGGTTATCGAATGACTTGAAAAATAAGCATTATAAATCAACAATATATAATTATTTAACATTAAATAATTATCCATTTGAAGAAAATCAAAAAGTTGGATTTAATTGTGGATTTAAAGGAGATATTGATGGTTTTGAAAAGAAAGATACTACAAATTTAAATATTGATAAAACTCCAGTAGGAGTTCCTAAGGGAGGTAGAAAAGATTTGATAGTGTATAGTTAATTTTTTTGTATATAATATTTTAATATAATATTATATATATATTATATTATTAATGTCTCAATATATATCTATCGAAACACTTAATTTAAACAAATTATTAGGTCGTGATATAATTAATTTAAATAATAAAAATGCTTATGATTTTTTATATAATAAGAAAATATTAATTACAGGAGGTTGTGGTTCAATTGGTAGTGAAATTGTTAGACAATTATTATACCTGGATATTCAGAAATTAGTCATAATAGATAATAGTGAATGTGGTATGTTTCATTTTAAGAATGATATTAACAAATTATTTCCAAATAATATAGTAAAATGGTATTTACGTGATATAGTTGATATGGAAAGTGTAAAAATGTTATTTAAGGATGAACAACCGAATTTTGTATTTCATGCAGCTGCATACAAACACGTTCCAATTATGGAAGATAATCCACATGAAGCAATAAAAGTTAACATTATTGGTACAAAGACTATATCTGATATTGCATTGGAATACAATGTAGATAAATTTTTATTTGTATCAACTGATAAAGCAGTAAATCCTACAAATGTAATGGGAGCTAGTAAACGAATATCTGAACTATATGTACTTGAATTAAATAAAAAACAAAAGACAGAATTTATTATTACACGATTTGGAAATGTATTGGGTTCATCCGGGTCGGTAATTCCCACTTTTATAAAAAATATTAATGAAAATCGTAATTTAGAGATTACACACAAAGATATAATTCGATATTTTATGTCTATACCAGAGGCATCACAATTAGTAATTCAATCAATAACTATTGGTAATGGTGGTGATATATTACTATTTGATATGGGTGAACCAGTAAAAATTATAGATTTAGCAAGAAATATAATTGAAATGTTTCCACATAAAAATACAGAAATTGTAATCACTGGATTGCGTCCAGGAGAAAAATTATATGAAGAATTATTGTGCAAAAGCGAAGAAATAATACCATCATCATCAGAAAAAATTATGATTTTAAAACAAACTGGAGATGTAGAAGAATTTGAAAAAAAATATAATTATTTAATTCAAAATTACAAAAAGATGAGTATTCAAAAATTAAAAAAAACATTAAAAACTATTGTATATGAATATACCTATATAACAATGAATAGTCAATGTTGGCCTCAAATTAATGATAAAATGGTAGAATCGGTCACTGATATTCTAAAGTCAGGTAAATTAAATCAATGGAATAATACAGCTGTAAAAGATTTCGAAAGTAAATTCGCAAAACATATAGATTCCAAATATGCGGTTGCTGTATTTAATGGAACTGTTTCTCTTGAACTTTGTGTAAAAACTCTTGGATTGAAAGAAGGAGATGAAGTAATTGTTACCTCAAGAACATTTTTAGCATCAGCATCATGTGTTGCATGGTATGGAATTAAACCAGTTTTTGTTGATGTTGATGAAGTCAGTCAAAATATAACCTTAGAAACTATTAAAACAGCAATCACTACAAAAACAAAGGCGGTGATTCTAGTACATTTAGCGGGTTGGCCATGTGATGTTAAAGAAATTTGTGAATACTGTAAAAAGAAAAATATATATACGATTGAAGACTGTGCACAAGCTCATGGTGCAAAATATAATGGAAGACATGTTGGTACTTGGGGCGATATTAATGCATGGTCATTTTGTCAAGATAAAATTATAACTACTGGAGGTGAAGGTGGTATGGTGACTACAAATTGTCCATATTTATACAAATTAGCTTGGTCTTTAAAAGATCATGGAAAAGGATATGATACTGTGTTTAATACAGAACACCCTCCTGGATTTAGATGGTTGCATGAAAATATTGGTACAAATTGGAGAATGTTACCGATTCAGGCTGTCATTGGTAGTCATGCATTAGATGAATTAGAAAATTGGTCATCACATCGAACAAAAATTGCAAATATTTATAACAATGCCTTTAATAATATTGATGGATTACGTTTAACTATCCCTCCTTCTTATATAACACATGCTTATTACAAATATTATTTTTTCATTGAACCATCTAAATTTAAAATATCACGAGATGAAATTATCAGATTAATTGAAAAGGAAGGTATTTTCATACAAGCAGGGTCTTGTGGAGAAATATACAAAGAAAAAGCACTTACACAATTTGCACCAGAAACTGATTTACCAGTAGCTAAACTTTTATTTGAAACCTCCATTTTGTTATTATGTGATCCATCTATTAGTGAAGATGTGGCAATTAAAAATGCTGTGAAAATAAAAAATATATTATCTAATAATATAGTATGAAGACAATTGCAATTTTCGGTGCTGGTGGTCATACAAAAGTGATTATTGATTTAATTTTAGAATTAAATCAATATACAATTGTTGGTATATATGATGACAATAAGGAAGGTAGTTTTGAAGACATTCCCATTATAGGAAAAATAAATGGAAATGTGAATATTAATTATGATGAATATATTATTGGTATTGGAAATGATAATATACGAAAAAAGATATACAAGCAGTTTTTAAATTTAAGATGGGCAGTATTAATTCATCCAAGAAGTATAGTTTCAAAAAGTACAATGATTGATAATGGAACCGTTGTATTTGCAGGAGCAGTCATACAAACAGGTGTTAAAATTGGAAAACAGTGTATTATAAATACAAATTGTAATATTGATCATGAGACAATTATTCGTGATTTTTCATCAATATGTCCAGGAGTAACTATATGTGGAAATGTGTCAATAGGTGAATTAACATTTATCGGTGCGAATTCAACCATTATACAGGGGAAAATAATTGGAGAAAAATGTATGGTTGGTGCGGGAACTGTTGTGATACGAAATGTCGATGATAATAGTAAAATTGTAGGTAATCCGGTTAGAATTATGTAAAATATTTATTTTGTAATATTTATTTTATAATATTATTTTATAATGGAGTTATTTTCAAATCAAGATATTATATTGACTGATAATTATAAACATATCTATATTTTTGGAGATAGTCATTGTTTATGTTTTGGACAAAATAATACAACTGTTGATAATAAATATATTATACACGTGTTAAATAAGGATTCCGCATCAGCAAAAGGTTTAATATCTACTAATTCGACATTAAATTACGGAGAAACTATTACACAATTTATAAATTTCAAAACATATGTAAAAATTAAAAATATTGCGTACAATACTATTGAAAGTAATAATTACTATATTTTTAAATTTGGGCAAGTTGATATAGAATATAATTATTACTACAAGTTGATAATAAAAGACGAAAAAATTACAAAAAATGATTTTTTTAATGAGGTTACTGATATGTATATTCAATACCTTCTCCAATTAAATAAATTAAATATTATTGTATGTGGTGTCAATCTTCCTAGTCCTAACAACATAAAAGAATACAAATATAACATATTAAAACTAAAAACCAAAAGCGACTTTATAGAAAATTTAACGATGGAAGAAATAAACAAAGATGCTATTATATTTAATCAACTGTTAAAACAAAAATGTGATATTAATAATATCAAATATTTTGATTTAATAGATGAATGTACTTATATAAATAAGAATGAATATTATTTAAAACCAGATTTTATTGGGAATGACCATCATTACAACGGTTGTAGAGATTTAAGTTCGTTAAAACGATTTATAAACAATGACGATGATTATATAAATCATAGTTTATATAAAAAAACATATCATACATTTATAGGTAAACTCATTAATGTTATAGAAACAAATATGATATGAGTAAATACAATACATAACAAATTTTATACCACAATTTCATCAATTTTAAATTCAACATGATAAATTATAAAGTTTACATTTTTACTGCCGATATTTTCAGATAAATATTCATTTGATGGTGAAATTCTCCACTTATTAATATTGTGTATTTCAAAATCATTTTCATACGAATTAATATTTATATGTAACCAACTCTTACCATTAAATATTTTTAAAGGTAAATTTGATTTTACTTTTAATTTACCCTTTATTATAGATTTTAAATAATTACATGACAGTGACTCTTGATTAAATCTAACTCCAAATATTTTCATAGTATTGCTTGTTTCATCTAATATTTCGGTAATATTAATATATAATGGTTCCTTTTCATCTAATATTTCGTGATTTGTTTTTATACTATACTTTATATCGTTATTAGAAAAAATATAGTTATTAAGAATTGATAACACATTATTTATATTATAATAATAAGATTTTTTAAATGATATATTATTAAAATTAAAATAACCAAGATCAAATGATGTAATGTTATAATTATTTAATAAATTGAGACAAATATCTTTAGACATTAAACCATAATGAAGCATAATATTACATTTTTCTATATTATAATATTTTGTTATATTATTAATGATTTCATTTACATCATTTTTAATATTTTCATTATTAAAGGTAGCTTCTTCTTTACATAACAAATATATATTATTTTCTGATTGAAAATAAAAATTATTAATATGTTTGACCATTATAGTTTTGTTACATACAACGATATTCCTTTTATTTTTGATTAACTGACTAAAGTGTTCAATGTATTTACTTTGATTTATATTTTTATACATAAAAACTCTTCCTATAAAGCAAGACCCATGAATTTTGTTGTTTTTAAAATGTTTTTGATAACGTATATCCCAACCATTCCAAAACCAGACCTCCTTTTCAATAAATACCGTATTTAAGTATTCCTTTTCAAAAACATCACATATACCAAGTTGTAATTTGGTACTATCATAATTTATTAATGATGTTAATGTATTTTTAATAAATGACGTATCATTAATTTTTGACGCATAATTCCATTCGCTAAATTTGATATCATCTAATATATTGATTTCACCATCACCAAAACGTACATTTGAACATTTGTTATTTATTAAAGTTTTTATTGTACTAATTGGGTCTAATACGATTGGTTTATTTGTAACAAAATTAGTATTAATAACAATAAAATTATATATTACATACGTTAAATATACTAAATTAGTATAATTATTATCAATATTTTCTAATTCACATTCTAATATATAACAATAATCATACAAATTTAAAATATTCGAACTATAATTATCATTATTTTCAGAATCTATTATATTTAAACATTTTTTATTGTTTAATTCAGTGTCGTTATATTGAATATAATAATCTGCGTTTTCTTTATCTTTATCTGTAAATATTATTTCACAATTAAATTTCGCAGTTATTAAATCACATATACTTACTAGTTTAATATATGTGTTTTGTATATGTATAATCATAATATAGTATATATATATATATATATTTATAATAAAAATTTTAAAATTTTTTCACATTTTTTCTCCCATGTAAATTCTAATGCTTTTTCGCGTTGTTTGTCTGGTATGAAGTTATTCATCATAATATCTAATGTTATTTCATTTATATCAGTATAATCAATATGATCTAAATATTGTGTTAATGTTTTTTTTACAAAACCTTTCGGATGAATCAATAAACAATCACTCATTGCAGATTCAATATTCGGTAACCCAAGTGTTTCGTAATGAGTACACCAAAAAACATTCGAAATATTATGAAACATCGCCTTTTCTAGTATTGGGATTTTTTCTTCAATAACAACATATCTATCATATTTATTCTTGTATTTATCTACAAATTTGTAGTTTTTATCACCAAAACCAAAACGATACACATATACAAAATCATTTTTATTCATTAAGTCAATGCAATAATCTAATATTTCATAATTTTTATGAAATATTCCATCTTCATATATTGGAGGAGAAATTGTATCAGGATAATGACAATCATCTATTAAAATTATAAATTTTTCTGCATCTTTTTTTGAATAAAATATTTTATGGTCTGCAGCCCAATGAACTTCACATACTTTGTTTTTGTAATTATCAGCTAAAGAAATAGATGGTATAAAATAACAATTGTTATTTAAAGAGTTAGTATTGGTAATATATTTATCATCGACTGAATCTGTTGATATTAATATTTTATCTAATTTAGAATATAAAGAATGAAATAAACTTTCTGTCCATATACTTTTTCCATTTGCGTTATATTTGAGTATACCATGTAACGAAGTAAAGATAGCATATTTTACTTCAAAATTTAAATGATTTAAATTATTTATTAAAGTTTCTTGTGAACGATTGATAACATTATATTCTTTATTTAGATACTTTTGTAAATAATAACAATTTATTGAATTAAAATCACTAATACTTTCAATATTTAATTCAAACTGATCAGTACCAATTAATAATAAATAAGGTTTATCATTTAAAATTATTAATAACTTAATGTCCGTTAGATATATTTCGTTAATTGAGTTTGTAAAACCGATTCTCCATTTAGGTTTAAAATTCGTAAATGAACAATTATCAAATAGTATAGTCTCTTTAAATACTCCACTACTACTATTATTATTGAATAATAACCATTTTTTTCCATTATATATTTTAATATTAGTCTTATCTGAAAAATTGTAATTAAATTCTAATGTTGCTTCAAAATTATTCTTATATAAAAATGGATTAATATATGGAAATACTCCGAAACTATGCATCTCCGCATCTAAAATTTCATCACATTTTTTAACAATTACATTATTATTGTTTTCTTGAATAGAATATTTATTATTATTAACAATAAATTTATTAATTAATAAATTGGTTTTTTTTTTATCCAACATAATATATAATATATAATATATATTATATATTATGTTACTTTTTGGTTCCTGTCGTTTAAATTTCAAATTAACTAAATATAAAGCAAAAAGACCCGCATATATAAAATATATACATAATCATAATGATATTTTAAATTTGATTAGATTTATTGAAAAAAATAATTATAGCGATATCAAATTGTCTCCATATTCAAAATTATCAAATACAAAAAATAATTTATTAATGGAAATAGATAGTAATGATACGATTATATTGGAAATATGTAGTAATAAAACATATTATGAATTTATAAATGAAGAAACTACGATTGTTTCAAATATTTATGAATATATAAATACGGCTACAATAAA
>Ga0233443_1003225_pt1 | contig 11609 bp, 9 predicted proteins | sample SI_123_September_2_FD_182784 | JGI IMG/M metagenome (GOLD analysis project Ga0233443, IMG submission 182784) | Seawater microbial communities from Saanich Inlet, British Columbia, Canada - SI_123_September2016_200_MG | ecosystem: Environmental > Aquatic > Marine > Inlet | place: Canada: British... | reverse complement strand
TTGAACGCCCGACACGCGGATTATGATTCCGCTGCTCTAACCAGCTGAGCTACTCCGCCATAAAGACATGAGGCGCTTGATAAATGGGGTTGGGGCGGCTGTCAAGCAAGAGAAAGGTGTTTTGTCGCCTTAAATTGATCCCTCCCCTTTTTTGGCGTTTTGGGGCACATTATCCTGGTGGTCATGAAGGGGAACGGCTATGGAAACGGACATTGAACCAGTTGTGGACTGGCTGACGGCGGGGGCACCTGGTGCGCCGCTTTCGCAGGATATATTGCTTCGACTGGCGGAAAAGATGTTGGCTGCCGGGGTTCCCATTGAGCGGGTGGCCGTTTTTGTGACGACGCTGCACCCCAACGTGATGGGGCGCGGGTTTTTCTGGCGGCGAGGCTGGGAAGAAGTTGAAGTCAATGAGGCTGACTATGACTTGCTGAATACAAATTTGTATTCTGCCAGTCCGGTTTTCGGGGTGTTCAAAAGCGGTAAATCTGTGCGTCGCCTGATTTGTGATCCCGATTGCCCGATGGATTACAACAATCTGCAGGATCTGCGGGATGAGGGGATCACGGACTATTACATGTTTCCCCTGAAATTCACTGATGGCCTGATCAATGCGGCGAGCTTTGCGACACGCCAGCCCGGCGGGTTTACCGATGACGAAATGGCAGCGATCAAGCGGATTGAAGCCCCCTTGACCTTGTTGGCGGAAGTTATGGCGGTGAGGCGGGTATCAGTGAACATCCTGAACGCTTATCTGGGGCATCAATCCGGGGCCAAGGTGCTGGCGGGGAACATCAAACGCGGGGATGGTGAAGATATTCACGCCGTGATCTGGTTCTGCGATCTGAGAGGTTCAACACCCCTGGCAGATTCCATGTCTCGCGCTGATTTTCTGGCATTGTTGAACGATTATTTCGAATGTCTGGCGGGCGCTGTCCTCGACGGCGGCGGCGAAGTTCTACGCTATATCGGTGATGCGGCCCTGGCGATTTTCCCGGTGAACAAAGAAACACAGAATATGACTGAAATCTGTGAGCAAGCTGTTGCGGCAGCGAATGACGCTGTCCAGAGAATGGAAGATTTGAACAAGAAACGTGCTGTAGAAGGCAAGGATTCCCTGGGCTATGGCATTGGCTTACATCTGGGTGATGTGATGTATGGCAATATTGGTACGCCGGAACGTATTGAATTCAGCGTCATTGGTGCGGCCGCAAATGAGGCCGCCAGGATCGAAGGTAAAACAAAGGACCTGGGTGTGAATTTTGTGATTTCAGAGGATGTCGCCAGGCATTTGAGCGGTAAATGGATCAGTCAGGGCAAACATGCCCTGAGAGGTGTCGGTGCCGAAATGGAGTTATTTACACCGGGAGACTGATGTTGGCCGCCCCTTCTCTCAATACTTATTACGGTGCTCATCTTCCAGAAAATACAGGTTCATGGGCCCAAAACCCTTGATGTCGAATTCACCTCGTGGGGTAAAGACAAAATCGTCTTTCAGAATGTCATAGGTATCCTGATTGACTGTAATCTTCATCGGCTCTGACATGGTCTCCATGCGCGCGGCCAGATTGGCGCCGGGGCCAAAGAGGTCATAAACATACTTCTGGATGCCAACCAGCGAGCCGATAACAGCACCTGTGTTCACGCCAATACGGCATTGCCATTTGTTGGTGTGGGCATTGTTACGCTTGTCGATGTAACGACGCATGCGCAAGGCAACCTTGGCAATATTCACCGCATGATCGGGATTTTCCTCGGGCAAGCCACAGGCGGCCATGTAGGCGTCACCAATGGTGCGAATACGATCACAGGAAAACATGTCGGCAATTCGGTCAAAGGCTGAAAAAATGTCATTGAGTTCCGAAATCAGGGCGCTGGGATCATGCGAGATCGCCATGTCGGTAAATCCGACGAAATCGAGCATCAGAATGGTGGCTGAATCAAACCGGTGAGGTGTCGTAACACCAAAATCTTTCAGTTCCTCGTACACCACTTTTGGCATGATATTGAGCAACAGTTTCTCGACCCGGGATTTTTCCTTTTCAATCTCGCGGGCATTTTTTTCCGCCATCTTGGAATAGGAATCCAGCATATATTGAGATTCGACTTCCTTGCTGACATTGACCCCTTCAAGGATCAATAAATCACCATCCTCGTCGCTCTGGGACCGGATCGTCAGGCGAACAGGAATAGTCCGAGCACCCTTCTTGCCTTCCACATCGGTCTCAAACGCCCGACCGGCTTCGATGCGACTGGCAACACGCTCCCAGTCAAGGCCCGGAATGCGGTCAAACAATACACCGGTGGATACATCTCCCGGAGCGAACCAGTCAAAAAACCGGGCATTTTCAAACAGGATAATACCGGATTCAGGAACTGCGACAGCAACGGCGTGATTGATCCCCTGCAATAATACCTTGTGATCGACATGGGTCATCTAATTCAGTGATCCTGAAACGCAAAAACTATTTTGTTACAATTATGGAACGTCGACTGTTTATGTCTCGAACAATGGTCGAAATATCAGATGCGCTGATCCCTGCGTCTTCAAAGGTCTCAGACAAAACCGCGACGACTTCATTAAAATCTTCATCCGTAATATTCAGGCGTTCATGAGATCGTTCCAGCTGGTCATTCGAATAGCTGGCAGGTCCGCCCATCAATGATGAAATAAACTTCGACTGGTGATCGATCTGGCGACGCATATCGGTACCTTCAAAATAAGGCGCCAGATTATCCGAATCCAGAACACGATCATAAAATGAAGAAACAATTCGGCTGACGACGGAAAATCCACCGTACCGTTCAAACATGGATTGTGCCATTTGTGTCCCTTTGTATCAGCCAGAACGTTATTGCGAATGTATCTGGCCCATCCCCGGCTTTATTGCTTTGCCGCGTTTCCACCCAACCCGGAAACACCCTATCTTATCGCGGATCACGGGAATATCACCAGTCCCTGAAACAAATCCTCTCAAACCCTTGGAAACTGGCGGGTTGTTTGTATCAGAAGATCGTTCTCTGAGGTGGTTCCCAGGCTAAAACGGACAAAATGCTGCAAGCCGGGCTCTCGAACACGCCGTACAACGATGCCGGCTTCTTCATACAAAAAATCAGCCCAGACGTTGGCATCAGCCACATGACTGACCATCAGAAAATTTGCTGCTGCCGGCAAAATCTCAAATCCCATCGCCGCAAGGGCAGACGATACCCGCGTCCGTTCGGCGACGGTCTCGGCGACACGTGCGCTCACATAATCCAGATCAGTCAATGCAACCGTCGCTGCGGCCTGGGCAATCGCATTAACATTGGCAATCCCGCACAATGTTTCCAGAACCGGGATATATTCAGGTGCAGCATGCACCCAGCCAACATGGAATGCAGCCAATCCGAAAGCTTTCGAAAAGGTTCGCAATACAAAAACATTATCATGCTGTGAAGCCAGTTCATGATATCTGGCGCAATAATCCCAGCCTACATATTCGCCATAGGCCAGATCCAGAACCAGGGCCACATCAGATGGCAGCGACCCCACAAGCCGTTCAATTTCGACGACTGGAACATTCGTTCCGGTGGGATTATTCGGCACAGCCAGAAAAACAAGTTTTGTTGCAGGCGTCACCGCTGCCAACAGGTTATCAACGTTGGCGACATAATCGATCTCTTTGGCGCGAACCAGTTCAACACCCAAACGCGCTGCCACCAGAGGAAACTGGATATAGCCATATTCAGAAATCAGGATTTGATCGCCGGGGCGTACAAAAGCCCGGCCGATGACGTCCAGCAACTCTTCCGACCCGTTTCCAACGACCAGGTGTTCAGGAAGCAAATGATATGTCCTGGCAATCGCTTCGCGCAGGTCGCTGCTGAATTGGTCCGGGTAGCGGTTTCCCGCTGATGATCGGGCCATGGCTGCTTCGGTGACCAATGGGGACGGTGGCCAGGGGGACTCGTTTAATGACATGTCGATCAGCGGCAATCCCCGGGTATGTGCTGCACGCGTGGTGGAACGATGAATAACAGGATCGATTGTTGTTTTCGGCCCTGTCATGTTTATTCCTAACCCTTTTTTTGCGCCTTGGCCCAGCTGTCCCGAAGACCGATTGTCCGATTAAAGACAGGTGCCTCGGACGAATGATCCGGGTCAGCACAGAAATAACCTATCCGTTCAAACTGAATGGCTTCACCAACAGGAGCATCGGCTAGCGCTGGTTCCAGCAGTGCTGATGTATTTATCGTTAATGAATCCGGGTTGATGTCGTCCTGGAAATCACCATCAGTACCAGGATCTGGTCTGTTGAACAGAGGATCATACAGCCGCACTTCACCCTTTATGGCATGATCAGCGGAGACCCAGTGAATAGTGCCCTTCACCTTGCGACCATCCGGCGGATTGGTGCCGCTGCGGGTCTCAGGATCGTATGTACATCTCAGTTCAATAATCTCGCCCTGGTCGTCCTTGATAGCTTCGTTACAGGTGACAAAGAACCCGTACTTGAACCTGACTTCCCGGCCGACGGACAAACGGAAAAACTTTTTTGGTGCGTCTTCCATGAAGTCATCGCGTTCGATGTAAAGCTCCCGGGTGAATGGCACCTTGCGTTTTCCCGCACCTTCGTCTTCCGGATTATTGACGGCGTCCATCCAGTCGACCTGCCCTTCCGGCCAGTTTTCGATAGTAACTTTCAGCGGGTTCAATACTGCCATGCGCCGAAGCGCTGATTTGTTCAACGCTTCGCGCACAAAGAAATCCAGATTGGCCATTTCGACAACTGAATCGCCGGACTTTGTGAAACCAAGCTGGCGGGCAAATGTCCGAATTGCCGAAGCCGGATAGCCGCGCCGCCGGAAGCCGGACAACGTCGGCATCCGCGGATCATCCCATCCCGACACTTTTCCATCGTCAACCAGCTGTTTGAGATTGCGTTTGGATAGCACCGTGTGGCTGAGGCTTAGTCTGGAGAATTCATATTGATGAGGTACCGTTTTGACGGGCAGGTTGGCAACGAACCAATCGTAAAGTGGACGATGGTCTTCGAACTCCAATGTGCACAGTGAATGCGTAATGCCTTCAATGGCGTCCGTCTGGCCATGCGCAAAATCATAGGTCGGGTAAATACACCATGCGTCGCCTGTGCGCGGATGATCCGAATGCAATATCCGGTAGATGGCTGGATCGCGAAGATTGATGTTGCCTGCGGCCATATCGATCTTCGCACGTACAACCTTTTCACCGTCTGCGAACTCGCCTGCCCGCATGCGTTTAAAAAGATCGAGATTTTCTTCAACGCTGCGGTCGCGGTGCGGGCTATTGCGACCTGGCTTGGTCAACGTCCCGCGATATTCGCGCATTTCCTCGGCATTCAGATCGTCGACATAGGCCTTGCCATTTTCGATCAGATGGACCGCCCAGGCATAAAGCTGTTCAAAGTTGTCTGAGGCAAAATAAAGATGTTCACCCCAGTCGAAGCCCAGCCAACTGACATCCTTTTTGATAGCGTCGATATAGAGCGTTTCTTCCTTGACCGGATTGGTGTCATCAAAGCGGAGATGACAGCGTCCGCCGAATTCCTCAGCGACGCCGAAATTCAGACACAGGGACTTGGCATGGCCGATATGCAAATACCCGTTTGGCTCGGGTGGAAAACGCGTTACCAATCCCTCAACACGCCCGGCATCCAGATCAGACTGGATGATTTCCCTGATGAAATCACGTGGTGCTTCGACAGCACTTTCTGTGGACTCTTTGTCGGCCTCGGACATGGCCTCATACTCCGGAAAAATTTAATGATTGAGCGCATGTTTACCACGTCCACCGGACGATGGAAGAGGCTTTCTCAGATCGGTAATAGACAGGTCAGGCGGCGTTGGCCGTTTCCTTGCGGGAATTGGTTATCCAGCCACCACCCATCAGGCGTTCGCCGGCATAGGCAACACAAGCCTGCCCTGGTGCGATACCACCTTGCGGCGTTTGCAGAATGACTTCTGCGTCGCCATCGCCATGACGGAGCAAAGTTGCGGGAACAGGATTTGTTTGCGAACGCAATTTCACTGTTATCCCGGTATCGTCATCAACCGCAGCCAGCCAGTTCAGTTCTTTCAAGACAACACGTTCGCCCAGCAGTGCTTCTTTTGGTCCAACAACGACGCGATGTTGATCAGCCTCAACAGCGATCACATAGAGCGGGTCACCACCACCAATGCCAAGACCACGTCGTTGTCCAACAGTATAATTAATGATGCCTTTGTGTTGCCCAAGCACATTGCCTTCAAGGTCTACAATTTCACCGGCTTCAAGCGCACCGGGGCGAAAACGTTCCACAACGGAAGCATATCCCCCTTCCGGTACAAAACAGATATCCTGGCTGTCAGGTTTATCGGCAACTGTTAAACCCAGACGCTCAGCATGTGCCCGGACAACATCTTTAGGCAGATTTCCAATTGGAAAGCGTAGAAATTCCAGTTGCTCCTGCGTCGTTGCAAACAGGAAATAGCTTTGATCCCGTTTGTGATCAGCGCCACGGTGCATCTCAACCCGGCCGTCAGCATTTCTAACGCGCTGCACATAGTGCCCGGTGGCCATCGCGGCGGCCCCAAGCTCTTTTGCCCGGACCAGCAGATCCCGGAACTTGACGGTTTGATTGCAACGCACACAAGGAATCGGTGTTTCGCCCGCAAGGTAACTGTCGACGAAATCTTCAATTACGTCTTCACGGAACCTGGATTCATAGTCCAGAACGTAATGCGGAATATCAAGCATACTGGCCACCCGGCGTGCATCCATGATGTCCTGTCCCGCGCAACATGATCCGGGACGCGTCACTGCAGCGCCATGATCGTACAGTTGCAGGGTAATGCCCACGACGTCATAGCCCGCCTCAGCCAGTACAGCTGCGGTTACAGACGAATCAACGCCGCCTGACATGGCAACAACAATGCGTGCGCCAGGTTCTATGTCGCTAAAATCAGGTGTCATGCCGGGGTTATATAGGGGAGAACCGCCTCAGGGCAAGCGGGAATCCGCTGTTCTAAAGCGCTAATCGTCACCCAGATACTTGAACCAGTCTGCGGTGGCCCCATCAATCTGATCGGGGGTCCAGACCGGAGCGTCGCGCCAGTAGTCTATGTTTTCCAGCATGACGCGAACACCGTCTTCGATAGGAACGCCTGGCGTCCAACCCAGCGCTTCCTTGATGCGGGTCATATCGGCCAGAGTACAGTCGGGCTCACCCGGTCGCTTGGGAATATTGACGGTCTTTTCTGCGCCCAACAGTTCGACCAGACGATTAACGCTGACCGAGGCTCCCGAACCGACATTGAAAATCTCGCCTTTCGCTTCACTGTTGGCCGCAGTCACGATCGCATCGACAACATCGGTTACGAATGTGAAGTCGCGGGTTTGCTCTCCGTCACCAACGATGGTCAAAGGTTCTCCAGCCAGCAATTGCGCCAAAAAGACTCCAAAGACCGCACCATAGGTACCTGAAGTTCTGGCCCGAGGGCCGTAGACATTAAAAAACCTCAGGGAAACGATGGGCAAGTCGTAAGTTTGCGCCCAATGCATGGCAAGTTGCTCACCGAGATATTTGGTAAGTGCATAGGGATATTGCGGTCGAATGTCAGCATCTTCGCGCGTGGGATAACTGTCAGGGATGCCGTAGCACGAAGAAGAAGCGATATAAACCATACGGGAGACACCGGTATCGCGCGCTGCTTCCAGAACATTGAAAGTCCCATCCACATTGGACTCAAAATATTCACGAGGTTCAACAATTGAAGGAACGATATCGGCCCGTGCAGCCAGGTGAAAGACCCGGTCGACACCGACAAAGGCCTTTTTGATGGCATCACGGTCACGAATGTCGGCCGCTATGACTTCCAGTGCCGGATTGTCCTTGTGCTGTTCCAGATTACGAGGGCTGCCGACTTCAAAATTATCAATGACCCGCACATCACGACCATCTGCAAGCAGCCGATCAACAAGATGGCTGCCAATAAATCCACCGCCACCTGTGACGAGATCCAAACCTGTGTCGGTCATGAAAAATACCTGTCGTTCAACAAATCAGAAAATGACGGCACCCCGGTGGATGCCGCCTCAATAATGCATCATAGCCTTATAAGAAGATCAGATGAAGTCGAGCAGTGTTGCCCTGGAAACCTGGGACAGCACACGGTAGGACGCTTCGAGAGCAACCTGGTCCTGCTGCATCTTCGTAATGGCTTCCCCGATGTCGACTTCCTCGATATCCGAAATAAAGACCTTCATGAAACCGATGTCCTGCTGGTGACGTTCCTGGATGTCTTCGATTGCCATCTGGTTCACACCGTTCTTTGCATGGAACTTGTCGATGGTATCGATCGTATTGTTCAAACGCTGCAATTCACCCTTCAGAAAATTGGCTTGATCTGTTGTCAGCGGGTTCGAAAACGGCCCACCAGTACCAAAACTAAAATTCTCGGTTCCGTTATCGAACCGGAACATGCGCCGCATTGATTCCATCAGGTCCTTGCCAATGTCTTCGCCCAAAATGCCATAGGACATATTCAGGTTGTCATCCACCTGGGTCTGTTGCGACAGACTGTTGTTTGCAAACACATTGGCCGGTGTTGTCGAAACATCTGCAGTTATGGCAGAAAGTGCTGTCGACGTTGTTGTTTTGACAGGTGCAGTATCTGTCCGCGTCCCGGAATAAATAAAGCGTCCATTGTCTCTGGTATTCAAAAGATTCACTGTCGTATCGAACAAATTGTCCAACTGGCTGCGCATGGCAATACCGGAATCGGTATTCACTGCAGCCAGAACATTGTCCCGCATTTCCTGGGCGACATCGCGCAGGCTTTCCATTGTTGCATCGTAAATTGTCAAACGACGTTCGACCTCAATGTTCGATGACATGAATTGTTCTGATCGGGAAAGAATAGCCTTGGCACCAGAAAGAGTTCCAACATCGCGTGCAATACCGGTATAGGTGTCCGATTTCATACCCGTTGTCGTCTGTTTCTGATGGTTAAACAGGTCTTTCTGGACTCTCAGAACATCCTGAAGCAGGAAGTTTGTCTGGCCGAGGCTGGATACGCGAGTCATTTATATTCTCCTTCAGAGTCCGACTTAGCCGGCAATCTGCAGCAGGGTGTCAAACATTTCACGAGCCGTCGTTATCAGACGGGCCGCACCATTATAGGCGTTTTGGTAGAGCACCATATTGGCAAGCTCTTCATCCAGGTTCACACCGCTCTCACCAATCAAACGGGCTTCAAGCTCTCCACTCAAGGCCGCGCGATCATCCTTGATGCTCTCGGCAATCGCAGCCTGGGTGGCCATGTCCGAGAGAACAGCACCGGCGTAGGAACCAAGGGTTGTTGATACGCCCGCCAGATGGCCCGCGCCTTTAAACGTAACTGTCTTTTCTGCAAGTTTCTGGAATTCCACCGCACCGCGGCCATCGCCAGCGGTAATTGCCGGAACCGTGCCAGCGATCGCGTCTGCGGACAGGTCAACCTTGGCCAATGCTAGTTTCAACGGATCGGTCAAAATCGCTTCTTTGACCTGCAAATCCATAGCTGTGTTCGCTTCGAATTTTGGGCCGATCCCAAAAAAGTCCGTTAAACTTTGTTTGGTACCACCGCGCAGTGTCGTGTCGCCGACGACAATAAAGTCGTATTTTTCGAAACCCGTTTTTGGTGTCGATATCAGCTTGCCCGCGCTATCCAGCGAAAAGGTCGTGAAGTTGCCAAATGCCGTAGATGCATTCAGGGAAGTCAGAACATCGCTCATGGCTGTACCACCCACACTCGCGAAATCGAGGCTGAATGATTTGGCGATCTGGTTCTGTGGTCCGCGAAATTCCAGGTTAGCGATACCACTGGTACCAAAACCGTGCGCAGATGCCGTCGTCAGGCCAGTATCTTGATGGAACGGTACATTCGCCTCCATCACATTGTTCATTCCAAAGAAGTGCGAAAACCCGCGTCCGCCCCGATCACTGGGTGAAGTGGTGTCCTGCAACATGGAAACACCGGTAGAACCGGTCGGCGCTGTCATCTCCATAACGCCGTTGTTAAAAGCAAGTGTCGCCGTACCCATTTGCGCGTTGACGGCCGTTACAACATCATTAATTGTCGTCAGGGTCGCAGCAGCTGCAGCTGCACCGTTCAAGCTGGTTGTATTGTTCGTGAAATCGACTTCCAGGCGGTTAACCAGATTGTTGCTGGCATCTGTTGTTACAAATGTAACCTTGCCCGTGAAACCGGTTGTATCTGTCCCAATGAGGCCAGTGTTAATACCGGTCAGAACTGATGGCGGTGGCACAGCAACGTTGTCGTTGTGGACCAGGTTAATCTGGTCCGCAACCTTGGCTGAGAATTCCCCAAGTTCGCTGGCAAAGTTTGGCAGGATTTCGTCCCGCATCTCGATCAGACCCTTGATCCGACCGGACTTCAATCCAGCATCCAGTGTCTCACCCGTAGATGATAAAACACCCGAAACTGCATCTACCTTGTTTACCGAAATCTGCGAAAACCGGCTTGTTGAAGTGACAGTGCCAGGTGTGACGTATTCAAGCTGCCGTGCCAGTTGGTCAACAAGAACAGTTCCGCCGGCAGTTGTTACACCCACTTCACCATTTCCGAACGAGAACGTTTCGATGTCCATATATTCGGAAAGTGTACTGAGCGCCTGATCCCTTTGGTTCAAGAGGTCGGCAGCACCAGTACCTGTTTCAAGTTGAACTTTCTGGATCTGTTTGTTGAGGTCCGAGATTCTTGTCAGCTGCGTATTAACGATTTGAATAGCGTCACCGACTTGACGATCAGCTTCACCACGCAGCAACTGGATCTGGGCTGCCATAACAGTCATGCTGTCAGCAAATGCCTTGAGGTCGTTGACAGCGGCTGTCCGTCGTACAAGTGAGTCCGGCTCTATTGGCAAAGTCCCGAAGGCTTCGAAAACCTGATCCATGCGACCGGCAAGCGAATTGTTATCCTGAGGTGAACCAAGAATTGCCTGAAAACGGTCGTGCAGATCACTCATGGCGTCATAACGTTCCGTATCACCGAGAGCATTGCGAACTTGCTTGGCGAGAAAAATGTCGGTCAGACGTTTGATTTCAGAAATTTCAACGCCAGCACCCTGGCCACCATTTACGCGACTGCTGATTTCAACAATCTGCCGCTGATAACCTTCGGTATTAACGTTTGTGATGTTATTAGAAGTCGTGCGCAATGCTGCCTGGGTCGCATTCAGACCCGAGATCGCATTGTTCATTATTCCGCCAACTGACATCGCCCGCTCCTAAAAATCTATCGTTGTGACCAACAGGTCCACGGCAACATCTGCCGCAAACACATACTTGATCAGACTGTCATGGCAGTTATTGCCGCAACCCGACGGGGTCGACGAGGAACCCTTTCGAATTCGGTAACTGTTTGATTTATATAATCTTTTCATGACAGCAAATTGTTTTTCCGGTTCCCGCGCATGACGCGCCATTTGTTTTGTGACGGTAACAATGCAACAACGGGGCCAGAAATCAGTCGAAACGGACCGAACCACGTCCAGAAGTATCCGGAAAATCCACGAAACCGAATTTCGAAAGGGTACAGTCCGG
>Ga0233443_1003223_pt1 | contig 11613 bp, 11 predicted proteins | sample SI_123_September_2_FD_182784 | JGI IMG/M metagenome (GOLD analysis project Ga0233443, IMG submission 182784) | Seawater microbial communities from Saanich Inlet, British Columbia, Canada - SI_123_September2016_200_MG | ecosystem: Environmental > Aquatic > Marine > Inlet | place: Canada: British... | reverse complement strand
CGATTTACGCTAAGGACTTACAGAATTGTATGACCGAGAATAATTTGAATTCAGAATTGGAAAAATAATGCTTAAATGGCAAGATGCAGGAAAAGTTTCTCCTGAACGTGATGGTTTTTATTTATTAAAGCTTGAACTACCAAAATACGGTGAAAATTGGGATGGGCCGGGTGATCAGCCCTGCGTGTATCCTATTTGTTTAGAACTTGTTTGGCTAGATTATGACGACGAAGGTAACGCTCAAGTAGATGCAGATTTAGAATGTACCTATGGAGATGGAGTTGGTTGGGGTGAAGTAATGGAATGGATTGCTATTGAAGATTATGTAGATTTTTCAACACCGGATTCATAAATACTTTTTTACAGACAAAAACTTAGTCACCATCAGATAATATCGCGGTCATTACAATTAACTTCTTGTCTTATTTTCTACTTGACCATGAGTGGAATGAATGCAAAAACGGCGAGCCACAATACCAGAATGACAATTACGCATTGGAGTCCTTACAGTCCTTGAATCCACTATTGATGAGGTTCTGCTTTAGCTTGATAGTCCCCGTAGGACCTTCACGATTCCGACAAATATGAAGGTTGAAAGGACGATATTTACGATCCCTCTTACCTGGGACCAAGCAAAGTTCTGCATCTGGTATCCTTCCGAATTCTTGCAGGAATTGTAGCGATTGGCAGTCATTTGTGACATCAGTATCGTTAGGGTCATACTCATCTGAGAATTCAGACATGAGTAGGATTGACACGTTCAACTCCTCTGATATCTTTTTTATCGATTGACTGACATTTTGGCAATAACGAGCCTTGTTCTTATGCTGTTTTTTGCATAAAATGAATTGAAGATTGTCAATCACGAGCAGATCAACCTTCGATTTCTTCATCATCTTAAGAGCCTGTCCGCGAAAAGCTTTTACAGTGAGAGGGTGTGTATCATCGATATACAGTTCTGTCGCAACAAGGTCTCTGCTGGCGGTAGCTAAATCAGGCCAACGCTCACTGGGCAATCTACCGGATCTCATCAAATGAGGATCAACATCAGCCACGATACTTAGTAGAACACCTGTGAAATATGTATTGGAAACACTCAATGAGAAATACCCAATTGATCGATTATTCCGAATGGATAACTCTGCGATTATTGAAGCTCCAAGAGCGGTGGTCCAGTATTTTTCAGGAACAGAGATGATAGAAAATCGGGGGGCATGTTTGCCAACGAGTAATTGATTAAGAAATTTGAAACCTGATCCTAGGCTGATCCCAGATATTGGATCATTCTGAAGATTGTCCATGTCAAAAAAGAAATGGTCTAAAGCTTCTTTGACATGTGTAATCATTTTTGAAGGCTTGCGTTTTGTTTCGCGCTTATTTCCCATGTTATGATTCTCCTACTCTGGATCCATAACATCGGTTTTAAAGAGACAGCAAATGTCGTTATCAATTATTATTTTCCTTGAACGTTTCCTGGAAACCCCTCTTCAATCATGCACCTTTCTAATTACAACCGTCAAAAACTTGACCGGCGGTCAACTTTTTGTCATATGTTGTAGAGATTATTTGTTGTGTATTTTTTAAAATTCTTAACCAGCTTCAGCTTGATTGGTACCCATGTGTTCCAGCTTATTGAGCCACCATAGTTCAATTGTGAAGCCCTGGAACAAAAGAATTTCATTGAAGGGGAAGTCATGAAAATACTTGAAGAACTTGACTTTGAAACCCGGCTCAAAATTGCAGGGTCATTGAAGAGTAAAGAGAAAAGCATCAATTATATCTGTAACAAATATGATATCAATCGAAAGGCTGTAGAAAATATTGGACTTCTATATAACCAATATGGCGAACCAGGATTGAGAGACACCTCAATAACCTCACGCCCCAAACCATCTGATATTGAACAACCCGAACAAGAGATGATAATTACAATCATTCTTAACCACACCCACCTCACAACGAATGAAGTTCGAAATCTTCTCTATGAGGAGAGTAAACGTATAGATCCAGATCCAATTCAGCGTTTCCTGACGCAGGCTGGTCTTGGTACAGAAGAACTAAGAAACCAATATCTTGAAGAGCTTCGTGGGATGACAGATTCAAAGGCCACCCTTGGTATCCAGAAATTTGCGTACAATAAGATTGGTGAACATGATAGCAATGATCAGAACAAACAGGTATTCAAACCGGATGAGCACCCCTATCTGCTTTTTGACATTACCCTGAATCCAAAAGTTGAGGCTTCGAATAAAACAGCTGCCCTCCATATATTCCTAAATCTATGTAGTCTTCATGTTGAGATTATGGTGATCGATAGAGATTTTGTATCTTCCCAGAGAAGAGAATTTATGGGCAAGTTCAATCGATCCTCTGGCAAAAACAATCCACCCTTATTCAATGAGCTTATGTTGTGGCATGAAAGCCTACATACGTCCACAGATCAAGTGATAAACATATATGTCGAGAAAAGATCTGACCATATTGAAGATCTAAATAATTCATTTAGCAAATGGTTTGGGAGCCAAAGGATCGTAGTTGGAGAAGCGAATAAATCCTTTGACCGTAAAATTGACTTCAAAGTGAATTTTAGGCCGAATCTTCTGGAGACAATTATGAATTCAAGGAAGCATAATTCTCATGAGGGGAATCAAGATCAAGTCGCATTAGATTATTCTATTGATAGAATCCAACAATTTGTGTCTGATCACAATACTGCGATTATCAATGGTCCTGACTATCCTGAGGGTAAACAACATGTCCTGCTAGGAGAAAGGACAGTTGTGAAATATTCAGAGCTCTTGGATGATTGGGTAGTTCGAAACGAGGATCTCGCTAGGAGATTACATGAAAGTCCTAAGGAAACAGCCGCAGATCTAATGAATGAATGGCGTGAAAGAGATCGGAGCTGAGGACACCCAAGAAAAGTGATCATTTTCCCTGAATCTGTTGAAAATCCAGACGCAACCCTCGTATCCGTTTGACCGGATTAAGCATATCAATAATACTCCCCAGCTTTTCATCTAATTTTCCACCACATGAAGGGCATACAATTGAGCCTGGAGCAGCGAGCAAAACATCCCCCTTCATTTTAACTGCACTCCACCCACATTTTTTGCAGTTATAGGTTATTGGTTTCATAATTGACATATTTAAATCCTCTTGAAGAAAACTTATCTTTTGATAAGCTAGTTGTGTTTAGGTCTGCCACATTCAGTTCATTACTTTTTGAATCAGCATCTCAGCAGCAGACTTGCTACCGATGTATACTGCAACCATGAGAGATCCCGTACCTACCAGACTCAACAAGTCCGAATTTCTACTGTGTCTGTAAGTATCAATTCCTGCAGTCCTGTTCTTCTTGTTACGGATTGATCCTTTTACCTGATTCCAGGCAGACTCTTCAACGAGTACTTCCTTCCCGTGAAACAGTCGATCTTTAATGCTAACTCCCATCATTGCGGCTGTCTTACCGTAAGTAATTGCCTGAAGTTCATCTGTGAAGCTGTCTTGGTTTGAGAGCCAGAGCTCATAATCATCCTTAATGTGCCCCACCTCGTGTAGGAACCGGTCTCGGGTAACACCTTGAGTCCAGTAGTAGATATGACCAACAAACTTGCTCCTCGTGGCTTCTGAGAGCATTCGTGTGCCCTCGACTACACCAGATCTAATCTCATCATGACCGGCACTGAAGGGGTGAAGGTGTATGGCGATATTTCTATTCTGGGAGTTCGGAAAAACTTCTCGTATCAACCGGCGGGCTGTACGAGTATTAAAATTTACATTCTTACGTCGTTCACGGTGACAATACCTCGAAGCCTTCTCATACCTCTTGTTTTGGATTGAGGATGCGGTAAAAAAGCCAACGCTTGCCAAGGCAAATCCGCTGAATATTGATTTAGCCAGATTACTGTCCCTCCCATCAATCATTAATTTTAGCATTTTCACTCCTATTTTTTTGATGAAATACTAACCCATTGTTAGGGCTCGAACCTTACTGCTTTCCATACTACATATCGCACTATACGCGGGTTTTTTGCCGCCAACGATTTGAGTCTCATAGAAAGAGTCAGGACTCGCCCAAAAAATCTACCGAGCATCGCAGGCCCAAACGTCTAGTTTTGGGGGGGTGTTCGTGGCTAAGTCTAATAAATACAACAAACGTGTTTTATGGAGCTTTTTTACTTAGTGCGTTTTTGTGCCAAAACCAGGGATCTTCGAGCGGGGTTTTGCCAAAAGCAGGTGTTTTCGAGCATGTTTTGTGGTTTTTTGCGTTCCGAATAAGGAACCATACTAAGCGTATATTCTACAGAATGATAGATACTATAGTTGGAGATATCTGGAGGTATTGATTTCTACGGAAATCCTAGATTTCAATCGGGAAATTGCCCCATATACGTGGGATCGTTGTACATTACAAATCTACTCCATGGTTTGGCTTTTTGTATGACTTTTTGAAGCCGGGTTCTTTCACACACCGTTGATAACCTGTGTTGTTCATAGTTTTCATAGAAGAGAATCAACTTAAACAGAATATTCCATGAAGGCTTTTTTGTCTCTCCGTTTTCAATTCGGGAAATCACACTTTTTGATAGCCCCGTTTCGCTGTGAACATCACCTATTGATAATTCTGTCCTTAATCGCATCTCTTTCATGTTATTGGGATTTGATAATTTTGAGACCTTCGATAGGTGTTTCATCAAATCGTTCTGTTTCTCCAGGCGCTTTTTGTCCATTCTAACTATTCTGTCCATAAGAACCTTAATACGACCATTAGCTTGCGCCAGATCTACAGCAACAGCTTCACGATCAGACTCTAAGAGCTCACATGTATTTTCCAGTCTTTCAATAACCAGCTTGCTTGTCATCATGCTCTCCTTTCCTTGATTGTACAATTTCGTTCAAATGATCTTTTGAATCTACTATACGCTCTATTGCAGCAACGTACTCCGTTCCTTAATTTAATCATCCTTACACTTCGATCCAACTTCATAAATACTTGTATTTATATATTCTTATGATTGTTTAATGTTCTGTAGAAATGTTGATCCAAGGATTACGTTCTAGTTATTCACTGCCTCCAGATTGTCACATCATAAGCAAGACCTACCTTTACTCGAAAGTACATCATTTCCCTTCTCTGGTTCTGTGTGGTTCTTCCGGGGGTACGTTGGTTCCCCACTTGGGATAATTGTGTACCAACCTCAGTAATTATGGAATAATTGAGGTAAAAGCCCCTATTGTTGTCAATTTGGATTCAAGCTGGAAAGAGGAAGTAGCCTGAGTGTAATAGTTATATATCTCTCGTCCCTCACCCTGCGTACATGCTAAAGAAGAGGAACGTGAATCCCCCTTCTTCTTTGTGGTCTATACCGCAACTCCGAATATTACTATTTTAGCTAGGCTGTTTATCCCCCGAATCACTGAAGTCTGCATCAGAAATACGTTTGGTCAGTGTTTCAAACTCCGTCCTGGCAGTTTTGGCCATCATAAGCATCTCCTTAGATGCAATACCATCCATATTAAGCACTACCTCAGCCCATCTATAATTGTTACGCCTTACGTCTTCCAGCTCAAAGGTGGTGTTTACTGCCACAACGGGCAGATTGGATCTGGTGAGCTTTTTCTTATGGGCAGACCAGTGCTTGATCGAGGTTGGACTCAGGTTGAACAGTAAAGGCTTCACCTCATCACCAATCTTAGCAAGCAATAGCAGCCTCGCCTTGGGCTTACATTTTCCTTGACCAAAATTTCCGTATTCACAGTGCCGACAATTTCCTGCCAAGGGTTCTTGTCCCATAGGTAGGTCATCAATAGCTGAACACGTTGGCAGATCCTGTCCTTCTTCCCAAAAGGCGCGAATATTTTGGAAAGCAAATACTACAGCTGTCAGTTTGTTTCCTGGTATCTCAATCTCCTGGGACTCGTCATCCAGATAACTTTCTCCAGCATCGATGTACATACGATGCTTTCCTTTATCATTGTGATCGATACGGACGCGAGGGAGCTCGAAAGTTGAACTTTCAGACGAGAGTCCTTCAAGCTCTTTTTCCATATCCCAACCTGCAGTTTCGAGGGCTCGTTTTACCTTATCGGTTTTTATCATTTGAGTTTCCATGTGTTTTCCTTCCTGGCTTTTAGGCCATATTTAATTCTGCCAACAACAATTGAGCTTCGTCAGCTTGTTTTTCAGGTATCGTATCATTTCGGGCAATGCAGTGTTCAGCGTAGCTGCAATATGAGCAAGCTCCAGATGCCGTGTTGGGATAATACCATGGTTTGACCATCGCAGAGAGCTGATGGCGTATTTCCGTTCGAAATGCACGCAGATCCTGGATGGTCTTCGTGGTTCTGATGAAGGGTGAGCCTTTTTCGTCTCCGACCTCTTTTCCTGGGACCTTCCGTTTATAGATTTCATGTCCTCGTAGGAAGTAGATCCCAACTGAGTCCAGCAGCATATTGGGTTTCACCCAGATACCGTCAACAAGTAGCTGCCCATACTTTAGAGCATACGCGTAAAGACTGAGCTGTATATCGTTCGGAATCGCATAGTAGTTGGGTCTCATCTGACTTGACTTGAAGTCCAACAGCTCAACCGTTCCATCGGGATTCTTCCGGACCTGATCTATTGTACCGGTGAATGAATAGCTCAGGATATTGACCCTGAATTGAACCTCAGCGAAAAGTACCAAAGCATCTCGGTTGTAGTCCTTACTCCGGTAGTTCTCCAGGATCTCAACCGCATTGAGTTTCAACTTTTCAATCTCGGTCTCTTGATCACCTTTCCAGCGAACAGGAATGTGCTCTTCCTCAGAGGCGTATAGCTGATAATTCAGGGCCTTGGTATACAATGCCCTCAGGTCACCCTTCCATTGGCCTTCATGAAGCCATGCGAGCACCAGATGTAGAGCGCTGCCATGGACCGTTCCTGGATAGCGAAACGACGGCTCCAATTTATCGATATGGCGAAACTTGTACATCATGGCACAATTCAGCCATGTTTTGAGGGTTGATTGCCTCAGCTCAATGGTATCCAGAATCTCCTGTTTAGTCATCGGATCTCTCCCTTCTTTCATTTTCTGCAGCCTTGTCAAAGGCAGTTTCTGCAAATGTTGCTAGTAGTTGAAGTCCCAGAACAATTAACACCCTGAAAAACTCCCGGCTCATGCTGACCAGCGAGGTTGATTGTCTAAGAGGTGGGAATGCAGTTGAATGTGCCGTTCCAGAATGCTCTGTGGCGGTGAACTTTTCAATGCCTCAGTCACAGCATTATAAAACGACCAAAGATTTCTTGGCTCAAACTCCTCTTGAGAGGGGTTATGCCATTCCTTCAAAGCTACTGGCATCTGTCTCGGAGAAAGCACCCTGTGCCCGAAAAGGTGACCGAGTGCCCGGTATGCTCCGTCGTCAACAAGATCAATTCCTTTCATCCGTTCCGCATCCTCTACCACTGAGCTGAAATTGGTTCTGGCTCTGAGGACTCCGGTGATAATCATCATCTCTAAATCAGCCATGACATTGGTGGTGTGTTTGCGGATTTTAAGGACTTCTCCTTGCAATGCCAAATTACTGCAGCAAAACACGGAGGCACCAAAAGCCATCCCCACCGATAGTGACTTGTCGTATGAGTTCCTCAGTGCTATTGATAATCCTAATTCCGTATTAACATTTTTAAACGTAAGTACCCCAAAGAGCTGAGCACCCGCTCTTGCTGTTCCAAAAGCACTCTTGTGCAATGAAAATCCAGACAGCAGGTCTCCAGCGACTCTGGCAATATTCAGGGCGAGGTCATAGTGGCTTACTGGTTTGTAGCTCCTGGTTTCAACTGGCAGTGAAATGTCCCTTAGATCCTCCAATGAACATTCTTGCCCGCCTTGCAGTAGTAAGGTCATAATCTTACTCCTTTTTTTTGTTATATGGTTTTGGGAGAAAAGGTTCTCTCCCAAATTACATATCGCCAAAATCCCTAGTTTTTTTCTTGGTGAAGGATGTGAGTCAATCAAATCAAAATCTTAAGCAGAGATTCCGGCGATGTGTTATTTTGAAGTGGTGTTTGTGGTATGAAGGAGGATCAGATTAAACGGTTATCTGCGAAAGAAAAATGGTCCGCACCACCGATAATGATATGGTCCAAGAGATCAACATCGATTGAGGCAAGAGCAGTCTGCAATTTCTTGGTCACTGCCCGGTCGCTTGAACTAGGTGTCAAAAGACCAGAAGGATGATTGTGAGCGATCACAACGGCTGCTGAACCAAGTTCGATCACTCGGGTGATTACTTCCCTTGGATACACAGCAGAGGTCGTTAATGAGCCTTCAAACAGCACCTCTGTAGAAAGAACCTGATGCTGTCCGTTCAAGAAACAGACTACGAACTTCTCTTTCTTTGCAGCATCAGCAAAGCAGCTTCTTAAATGATCGGCCGCGGCTCTGGCTCCACTGATATGCTCACCAGCTTTTATTGTGAATCGTCTTACGTATTCTTCCTGAATATCAGTGTCACTGATTTCTGAGATATGCATACGCTTGGATTGTCTTTTGTGAAGACTCATAATTTTCTCCATGATCTGTAGTGGTTTGAGTAATTGAAAGACTAATCAAAGAGTCTTTCCTCTGTACTACATATCGCGAAAATCGTTGGATAATTTCTTACTGAATTATTCTAGTTATTCATAATTAATCACTCTTGATTTGCGGGAACGCTCGACCGCTGTAGAGTTGTGATATAATTTACAAAAGAATCAAAGAATATTTATTCTATCTATATTGTCTATATAGCTATACATACTATATCTACTGTAGTAATTAAGTAATGTATACTATAATAAAAGAGCCTCATCGGCTTAACTTTTTTTACAATCTATATTTACATGGTTACTTATTGATTATTTATTTCTGGAAATCACATTCTAGGGAGAATTTTTTTAGATTATCATAAAACGTTATTGATTGTTGATGTTTGCTTTGTGAGGCGAACCAATGATCCGTTGTTTAGTTTGATAAATATTAGTTTCGCTAGAAGAGCTTGTGTTTACAGCATACGACCTGTGCCCCCTTATATGGCACCATTCATTGTGGCTGTTGCAAAACCTTGTTTATCGCTGAAAGCTCCATTAAATAGCCATTGCGACCCCATTACAAGCTCCATATATTTCGTTTACTGCAGGAAATTTGTGATGAGACTTTTCTCCACTACGCACCTGATTTATACTCTTCAGAGATCTTGTAATAGTGACTTTTAAGCGGTCTAACAAGAGCAGTATATTGCTAGTGTTTAGTCTATGACATTTAAAAATAGTGTTCGATATGTCTCCGAACATGGCTACATTGACAATGTCATGATTTACGAACTCTATGATAAAGAAAAAGCTGTTAAGCGAGTGCTTGATGGAGAGAATATCACTGCAGTGAGTAATGACATTGGCGTTACCAGGGGGAGCTTGTACACTTGGATTGAACGTTATAAGAGTGATGGCTTTGAAGGATTACTTCCTAGAAGTAGACGCCCTGAATCCAGTCCCAAATCACTTGATGATGATAGTGTCTCTATGATCATTGAAACGACTCTCGACAATCCTGCAGATGACATTCGCTCATTAAAGTTGATATTGAAGGACGAGGGACTTAAACTTCCGATATCTACAATTCATAAGTACTTAAAACGGAATCACATCTCAACTCAGAAACAACGAAAAAAGCTACTTCTATTGTGGTTTGAGCTGGAGGGTGGAGAATATCTAGGTCCTCAAAGGATCAAGGGGCTCGAAGCTCTTTCACGTCATTTTGCAGAAAGAGAGTACATTGCTAAAAAATCTGGCGAGAATTATTATGTCCTGATAGAACATTTGAAAACAGGTAGTTTGCCATATACTGAGATACGGGTGTGGCACTTTATTGATCTACACTCATTTCATGTAACATCAGTCATCGAAGATCAAAATGAGTGGGGGAAAGAATCAAGGAAGCATTACAAAAAATTTCTTGAGTCAAATAACTTACGCGAGGATCACGAAAATTCGTATTGCTTCCCTATATTCGTGTGGTGGAAAGCATTTATGGAAAAAAAAGATCATTTACCTATCACTTTGATTTTGCGCAACAATGATTTCTTTACTGTATCAAAAGACAAGCTTTCATCACGATTGCGACCAACAAATATCAGTCTTGTCTTTAAGGAGGCAAGTTCAACGTTACCCTGGGCTTTCATAAGTGACTTCCGAAGCAATTTCAGAAATAAATACAGCAATCTCACACTTCACCTATCGATAGACGAGCCAATGCAAAAGAGATATAGGTTTTTCTCCCAATACATAGAACATAGTCTAACCGCTTACAATAAGAGGAAACTGTCTGCGTTGTTCCCCATGTCTAGAGCAACACCTAATAATCGATCGAACTTGCCAGAAGAAATCAAGCAAAATCCAAGCATCGAATTGAGCCATTTCCTTGATAGTTGGGAGAGTGGCAAGAAACTTTTCCCACTTCGCAAAAATATTGATCTGCTTTCTGGAGATGATGGTGGTTGGCATGGAACCAGCATTAGCGCTGAAGACTCTATGCGTTTTGGGAGAAATGGAAGGTTAGATGAATTTTCCCAAAACAATACTTCAGAACTCTACCACCTCAATAAAAGAAGAGACTCACCTGGTGAAATGGATGATGATTTCAGCGCTTTTTTGAGCTCCAAAGGCGACGCTGAGACTTCCAGCGGTCGTCATGGAAGACAAGGGGTGCCCGCCAAGGTAATGGCACAGCATGAACTAAATGAAAAAGCAGAACAACTAAAGAAGAATGCGTTTATCAGGATAAAACAGGAAATTGACATTAAAGAGCACACCAATATGGACGATCCGACATGTGACTTGAGAAAAATGAATGATAAGGTTCCGTTCAAGATTGTTTATGAAAAGCTTATGGACGAAAAACCGAAAGGTAAGTACTGGACCTGCCCGAGATGTGGTAAAAAAGCCATGTCTTACTATCCAAAGCCTAATGGAAAACATGTTAACAATAATGGCTTTTGTCACCCTGATCAAGCCGGTTGTGGCAACCCTACAAATTCTGTAAATTTAATCAAATTCAAATTGAATTATCAATTTCCACAAGCTCTTAAATGGTTCCTAGCAAACTTTGATCCTGTGGATTATGGAATAATGCCTTCTTTTTCTTTATCTGAAGATGACCAAAAGAAATATCGTCATTAAGATTAACCATATTTATTTGTAAAAATCACTTCTTGGTGGGCATAATCTGCAGCACTGACATCTAAATTCTTCTAGACAACCTAGGATGGTCGAGATCTAATCAGAATACGATGCCAGTCTCTCTTGCTGACGTTTTGTTAATCCACTTGATCTATCAAACAGGATCATTGCATCTAGATCCTTGCGATTGATTAAGATGGTTGATTTTGATTTGGCATCATCAAGTCGATACGATCTCAGCTTCCCCTCATCGATGAGTTCACGCAATTTGGTTACTCCAGTTCTAGCATATTCAGCTGCTTCCTTGAGGGTATGCCAGGTTGCAAGTTTTTCTGACCTACTACGCCTTGTCCTCACATGCCGAAGAAATCGCTCAAATATTTTTTCATTGGGTTTCCTGGTCTGCTTCCAGA
>Ga0233443_1003222_pt1 | contig 11618 bp, 5 predicted proteins | sample SI_123_September_2_FD_182784 | JGI IMG/M metagenome (GOLD analysis project Ga0233443, IMG submission 182784) | Seawater microbial communities from Saanich Inlet, British Columbia, Canada - SI_123_September2016_200_MG | ecosystem: Environmental > Aquatic > Marine > Inlet | place: Canada: British... | reverse complement strand
CAGAAGCTAGAACATTACTGCCTTGAACGGTGGTATCTTTAGTTGAATTGATATTGATGTTACTGCCACTGATATTAGATGCTCGTGCGTTGGTGGTTTGTAAGTTTGACTTTGTTTTGGTGGCATCGACTTCCAGCTCCATTCCAGCATTAAAACCCCATGTAGATGTACTGGAAGTGGCAGTAATGGTTTGCTGAACCAGAGAAGTCACTTTCATGGCTTTATTGGCAATGGAATTAGCTATATTTGCCTGATACCATTTTTTATCGTCTTTCAGATCACCAATAATGTCTGATAATTCGTTGATATCCTCCTGATTGATACCACCCAAACCCTTTTGTTTCAGTTCAGACCAGTGACTAAGCTGATTTTCTAGTTTATTGATCTCTGCTTTGTATTTTGAATACGAGGCTTTGGCCTGTTTAACTGCTTTATCTGCCTTTTTGAGAGCTAACAGAGCTTTGACAACCTCAACAGCTTGATGTTGACCCACCATTTTGAGTTCTGCTTTGCCTTGAAGTTGTCGCTTTTTACTTTCTGCGTATTCAATGGCTTCTTCAATGGTAATGTTGTTGCTGGCGTTTAAGTTGATATCCTTTTGAGCATCGAGATTACTTCCTTGAATAAGAATATTGCCTTCACCTTTTTGCTGACTCTTGGCATTAATATTGATATTTTTAGCACTGAGCTGACTGCCAACCTGAGTAGTGGTGGAGGTACTTTCTCGTGAATCGTCAAGCTCTGCTTTGGCTATTCTGGAGGTTAATTTTCCATTATCGTACTGAACCATTTTATCTGGACGCTTGAGGGTTTTGGCGACATCACCAAAACTCACATCCATTTTGTATTTTTGTTGTTGTGTGGTGGTGATTTGTTCCGCAGAGGCGATTCTGATGTTTTGTCCGCTTAAGTTTAATTGATCTTTTGCTTTTGCATTAGTTCCTACCAGATTGATGTCTTGTCCTGACTTCAAAGTAACATTGTTTCCTTCCAACTGACTTTGCACCACACTTTGTTGTTGAGTGGTTTTTATATTTTTTTGTTTGGAATAAAAGTCACCGCCACTAAAAAAACCTGATTTAGATGACGCAACCTGAGTTAACAGTTCATTAACACCTGCAATGACATTAATATCATTGACCGCCTTTAAGGTGGTATTGCCTGCGGCTTTTAAATTTGAGCCTACAATGGTGATGTTATCTTTAGATATTAAATTTAGATCCTTAGTTAGTGCATCAACATGGCTACTGCGTAAAATTTGTTCGACTCGCTGATTATTTTTGGTACTATTTTTTAAACCAAAGAATCTCTTTTTATGGGTGGTTTCATTGTAATAATCCAGTTCTTTTTGTGATAATACATTAACTCCATCACCTGACATCACTACATTGCCATTACCCTGAATATCACTGCTGACGACTGTCAATGCGCCACTGTTTCTGGTGGCTATAGAACCATCATTATTAAGTTTGCTATTGATGGTGACATTGTTGCCTGCAATTATTTTACTTTCAACATTGGTTCTTTTCAGAGATTCTCTGATGGTAGTTTTTCTACCACCACCTTTTCTCTTTTTAATCTTTTTAGTGGTTTTGTTGTAGCTATAATCTTCATTCTGTTCATTGGCTATTAACGTTTCCCCTTTAGCATTTAGCGAAACGTTATTTTTTGCATTAACTTCACTGGCTTTGATGGTCAGATCACGGCTGGCATTAATGGCTATGTTACCCTTTGCCTGCAAATTTGATCCCTTATGGCGCAAGGTTCTTTTTAAATCATCTTCACTCCCTGTCTGGGTTTTAGTCTGTTTCGTATTGAGTTTGATGTCATTACCAGCAATAGACATCGAACCACCACTGGTTAATGGACTGCCTGTAATGGTAACATCTCCTCCTTGACGAACACCGATACTGCCATCGGGATTAATTTGACTATTAATTGTCAGGTTTTTACCTGCCTGTATTTTATTGTTGGCATTGGTGATGGTTGTGTTGCCTTTGGCATTAAGGGCAATGTTTTCATTGGCAATGATGTCAGTATTATTAATTCCAAGGTTCCGACCAGAAATTAAATTGACATTACCTTTTGCATTGAGTCGACTGGCAATGACAGTCTCTTTAATAACGGCAGGAGTTGCCTTAGACTGAGAACGGGGTACAGCACCAAATAAGTGTTGTACTTTAGATTGTGACGGCATTATTTGGGATTGGGAGGCAGGTTTAATTATCTTCTTAACCGTCACAGAATCCAGCACAATATCTCTGCCCGCACTTAATGTAATGTCTTTCCCCGCATCAATGTTTTTACCCTTATTGATAAAATCCCTGCCCGCATGAATATTGAGACTTTCATTAACATTGATTGATTCGGTTGTCTGGATATCGCCTTGGGCTTTTAGATAAAGATTGTCTTTGGCTTTGAGTTGCGTTTTATTGCGGTTAATCAAAGAGCCTTGTTCTGAGCTTAATACAACATTTGAACTGACTACTTGCGTATTATTTAAATCGATATTGCCCTGGGTAGCAGCTTGAAGATTATTTTGTGATTTTAATAAGCTATTGCTTGCTTTTAGACCTTTTTGTCCTTGTATATTTAGGTTGTTCTGAGCTATGAGTTGTGTGCTGGTTAAGTCAATATCCCCACCGACGACTGCCTGAATATTTTGTGATTTAATCAATGTATTGGTGGTGATTAAGTTTTTGGCAACATTTAGGTTAACGTCATTTTTGGCAATAATACTATTTTGACCATATGTGGTTGACAGCAGGCTACCACCTGTCGAGAGAAAGATGGATCGATCAGAAGATAACAGACCATTATTGACAACAGAGTCACCACTCTTAACAACCATATTACCGCCTGAAATCAATGCATTCAGATTGGTAAATTTACCCCGAGTGTTGACGTTCAGATTATTTTGGGCAACGACAATTGTCTGGTTATTAAAGTTTTTACTGTTAAAAGAGATGTTTTTGGCATTCACCGTTCCTTTTGCATTCAAATCACCCTCACGCAAACTAGCGAGGTATAACACAGGCACCAATACTTTTTGACCTTGAACAATCTGTTCTTCTAACCACATCATGTCATGGGTGAGTGCCGCTACTTGCATTGCACTTAAACTAACACCCAAAGATAAATTCAGTACTTTTTGAGAGGCAATGGCATTGTTCATTAAATATCTAAATTGTTGTTTATCTGAGGTAATGGCATCATTTAAAAAACGTCTGCCTGTTTGTTGCTGTACAGTTTTTCTAATTAGGGTGCTTTCATAAAAACCATCACCCAGTCGTTTACTGACCTTGTCAGGGTTATAGCCCAGTTCCTGCAATAAAAAATCGCTACCGAATGAGTCAATGAAGCTGGCAACGGATTCATTGGTGGTGACTAAAAAACCATCACTATTGGTAGTGCTGAATAATCCACTGCTAGTAGGAATGCGGGTATCTACGCTAACGGCGGTAAAATGGCTGGCTGGAGGAATGGCGTTAGCCAATCCTTGGAAACGACTGTCAGAACCTATTAATTGACTGGATGTACTATTGGATAATGAGGTATTGGCGGTACTATTGGAGGAGACTTGTGCAGAAGTTAAATTAACGTTGGGAGCAGTTGATGATTGAACTGGGCTTATTTGGCTAACACCTAAATCAATGTTATTGATGGCATTAATTGCAATATTGTTCCCTGCGGTTAGGGTGGCAGAAAATAGAGCGTAATCGACTATTTTTCTATACAATCTCACTTCTGGTAAAGAAACAACTGGGGTGTATGGGTCTGATTCTTCATAAAAACTGCCAGAGTGACGAAACCGTAAATAATGACTGTTTTCTATAATCGTGTGGTTATTTTTAAAGCTAAGTAAGTCTGTTTTATATTCCTTAAATACTGACTGACTAAGGTTGAGGCTATTCTCCCAATGACTTTTAGACAATAAGCTTAATCTTGCCTGATCAACTTGATCAAGCTGTATCAGATAATCAAGAAATTCCCTATGGGTATAAAAATTTTGTCTATTAGAATCATCACCTGCAAGAGTTATCAATTCTGACTCGGTTAAGAAATTAAACAATCCATTGGCCACAGGTAAATGATTGGTAACTGTACTGATATGGTGAATATAAAAATCATCATCCAGATAGGAACAACAAGATTTAAGCTGATTATAACGTGCAAGGTCATCTGCTGAGTAGCCATTTCCCTCAATACCTCTTATAAATCTATCAGAATTCAAACCAAAAGGGTCAGTCAATAAATCTAATGGTATGGGGTATGGAAGTGCCGCCGTCACTGTTCTTTGTTCAAAGTTTGTAGTATCAATTTGGATGTTATTGCCTGCGGACAATAATCCCGCCTGATTGAATACATCACCAGCGGTAATTGTTAAGTTTTTTCCAGCAGTAATACTAGGCGTTCTGATAGATGCTTTTAATACTCGATTAATCAAGTTATAAATAACAGTTTGCTGGTCAATTTGTGATAATTTTTGTTTCCAAAATTGAAAAGTTTCATCAAATAACCACGGCATATTACTTATAATACCCGTTGATTGAACCCCAAGAATGTTTGAGTTGCATAAAAATGCTAATACATCACTGACATTCTGACAAAGTGAAAAATCATCAGTTATTTGTATTGGTTCCCGTTTATTTTTAAGCGACTGCGTAAAAATGGATAGATTGCCATTACTTTCCATTCCAGATGATAAATTATTCACCTGAGTATTGAGCGCATTTTGAACATTTTTAGCAATGGTTAAATCACCGACACTGTAAATATCTGAATAGACATTATTGAGAACGTTACTAAACAAGCTCATTTTACCCACTGAAAATATCAGTGCATTGACACTACTATCACTCTGAGCACTGCCATTGGTCAAAGTATTGGTTGCCTTGATGGTTAAGTCACTGGCACTGGCAATGACCCCCGTATTGTTGACATTGGTTGCATTGATAGTGGTTTGGCTGTTCCCTTTAAAAATACCCGCATGATTCAAATCATTTTTGATCTCTACTTGACTAATACCATCAACAGTCAGTTTACCTGTGCTTTTATTTTGGTATTCATTGGCGTTTAACGTCAAACTCCCAGTGGTTGATAAAGCACCTGTATTGGTAAACTTTTGGGTCAAATTAAGTTGTAAATTAGAATCAACTCCAAAATCAACGGCATTATTAAAGTTTGTGGCATTGATGATGAGTTTTTTGCCTGCGGATAGTCCATGTTTCTCTTTGGCAACGTAATTTGTCGTATTAATCGTTAGGTTATTGCCTGAATTCATCAATGCATTATTGTTATTGATAGTATCTGCAGTAATCGTCAAATCTTGAGTAGCAATCACCTGTCCTGAATTATTGATGGTGGTGGTGGTACTGATATTGGCATTACCCAAATTATTCAGATTGCCATTTGGATTTAAGCCGACAAGGATATCTTTCTGATTATTCAGGGTATTTGATTGAGTAGCAATGCTCTTTGAGGCGGCAACTAAACCACTATTGGTAATCGTTTTACTGGTATTGAGTTGTATATTTTGCCCATACAATAATTGTTTCGTATTGATATTATTGTTACTACTGATATTCAAGTTTTGAGCAGAATTAGCGTGATTGATGGTAATTTCACCATCTGCAGACAATGTAACATCACCTGTATTGGTTGCCATTTCACCATCAAATTTGACACCAATACCTGATTCGGTAGATATTAAGCTAATGGTATTGGCGTACATGCCTCCCACCAACGAACTATCAATAGCCGTTTGTGGCTTACTACCTGCGCTTGTATTGGGTGTCACGGCTAACGTGTTATAATTGACCGTATTGGTTCCCGTAATGACGTTGAGCTTTTTTGCCAAAACAGAAGTGCCGATGTGTACAGAACGAGTGATTAAATCGAATTGCTCAACATTACCCGTATTAATTGAATCACCTGTTAATGCAATATCACCTTGGTTAACAGTGAGTGACATCAATCGATTATTTTGAATATTAGGTGTTCCTGTACTCAAGACCACTCTGGGCGTATTGATAAATCCACAACCTTGGCAAGTAATTCCATTCGGGTTCGCGATAACAAGTTCCGCTTTTTGACCTGCAATTTCGCTATAACCCCTGAGTTGTGTACGATTTGCTCCAGTCACTTCATTTAAAATAACACTGGCGGCTCGTCCATTAAGATTAGGATTGGCTCTGACAGTATTGCTGATCAGGGTTTTTGTACTTTGTAGGCTATTATTGATGATTAAATGTTTTGGAGTGACTGAGTAGCTATCAAATTTATTGTGTGATAACCCACTTGAGTTAGGCGCAACAATGTTTACCATCGGAACACCACTGGATGTAGTAGTCACCCCTGCCTGATGCTGAGCTGCTGAGTTTTGATCTGAGACTATATCGGCAGAAAATAATGTTCCACTAAATACCAATAAACTGGTACTGGTAACATTCAACACTATTCGTTTATAAGATAAATTTTTCATAGGCGACTCACATCCAATAAGATACTGAACAATAGAGCTGGTGTTTGCTCTTCGTAAAAGTACTGGGTCGTTTTAATGCTCTCGACATTGTTAGACTGACTGAAAAACCAGCCTTGTTCATTTTTGCTCCCATCGCAATACCAGCCAGATATTGATTTTCAACTGTAGTAACTTTGCCAACATCCAATGCAATAAAAGGAGATATTTCTGGAATAATTTTGAAAGGTTGTAATAACTTTGCCTCATGTCGCCAGTACATGCCTTTAATACCCGTCACACTTTCATCTTTAAAACCTCGGACAGTGTATTGACTTCCGATGCTCATTTCTTCACTGGCCAATAAATCTTCATCACTGTATTGATAGGTATATTGTGTGGTGTAATACGCAGAAAATGTGCCCACTTTTAGAGGCATACTAAATGATAGATCGGTTAATAAGTTGGTGTTATGACTATCCAGTCCGTGATTGATACTGGCAGATAAATTGAGGCTTTTATTGTTTTTATAATATCGTTGCTGATTTATATTAAGAGTGGCCGTATTGAGAGCCAAACTACTGGTAGAGAGTAACGAATCCTCAATGAAGTTTTTAGTTACTTTTCTTAATAAACTGGCTTTGACACTGGTCTTTTGAACCTGACCACGGCTGATTATTCGCTGGACATTAAAAGTATGTTGCCTGCTAGTACCAGAGCTTTGAAACTGAGTTGATTGCCCTTGTACTTCGTTCTTATATCTATAGTTGGTTGTGTCTATTGAAAAAAGCCAATACCCATAGGGAACTTCAAAACGAAATGTCAGGTTGTCACTACTATTTGTTGAATCACCTTCAATAGCAGAGGTTTGTGCAGATACAGATAGAAAATCATTGTAACCCAATAGATTGTCCATACTGCCATATAGTCTGGTTTGATATTCACCTGTTGATGCCTGACCACTGTTATCAATATTGACAGAGGATTGCCATCGACGACGAGGCTCATTTGACAATTGAACAATCGTTTTACCTGTCTTACTTGATGGAACGAGTTTTAACGTCACCTGATTTGATGACAATCTATTTACTTGTTCTATGCCTTGCTCAATATCTCGTAGGTTTAATACTTTATCTTTTAATTCAGGAAATGCAGTCCGTGGGTTAATTTTGGGAGCATTGGTCAAATCCAATGAATCAATTTTTCCCTCTATGGCAATCAGCGTTAAAGTCCCTTTTGATAAATTTTGCTTTGGAATATAAACTCGGCTGGTAACATAACCTTCTTCAATGTAGATCGAGGTTAGTTTTTTGATGAGTTGATTAATTGCGTTGAGTGACAAGCAGCGATTATTATAGCTATTGATGATATCCTTTGATTTATTTTCAGGCAAGTGATCTGCACCCTGAAGATCAATATTGAAAATACCAAAGCACCTAGACTTAATTTTAGGCAACGGCTTAATAACGGGCTTAGCTACCTCAAACTTTGTGATTGGACGTTGTTGCTCATGTAAACGCTGTTGCTGTTTTAGTTGTTGCCTTAAAAGTTGTTCCCGTTGGTTATTTTCTCGCTCAATTCGGGAAACATCATTACTGGCTGGTTGACTGGCTGAAAGAACATTAAAACTTAATGAGATAGTTGCAATTAAAATGAATGAGACTAAAGAAGTTCTTATCCGATTGGATAAACTCATTACTTGGGAAAATATTTTAAATAATGTCAAAATACTATTTGGTAGGTAATCATATTTTGACAAAATAACCATTAAAAACCTTTGCTAAAAAGATAGAAGATGTAAATATAATTATATTCATCATTCTAAAATTTACAAAAAATAATTTCTAGATATTACCCATATCTCAATGACTTACATGAATTATTTAATATCAATTCAATCTAATCCTTAGTAACTTTATCCAAATATCTTGCTGCTTTTATATTCTATATTTGAAATAAATTTATTTAAATATCAATCTCTTATAAACTATAGCTTACAGCTCTGTCCCACTAAACCTTAATAATCGATCCCACCAGACCTTAATGGGATTTTAGCTTTGAAATTATTTTTAATTTTTCTAAAAATATGTAAATTAATATTAATTTTTGAAAAAACAAAGAAATTGGAACACTTTAGAGAATCAAATTGATAATGAATGAAATAAAAAAACAAGTAGGCGTTTTTAAAAATTATTTTAGCTGAAAAACTTTAGAATTGAATTTAGGTCTAAATTAACAATTGATGCTTGAGTATAAAGTATTGCAGATAACTGTCTCTGGACAGCCTCAAAAAACTCAATAAATACTTGACGAATGAATCAAATATTTTGATATAGCGAACCAGTTTTAACTTTACGTGGATTTAGATGACTGGGAATACATCGACTTTGTATATGTTTCTGGAAAAACTGGCGTAAAACCAAAAATCAAGATAAATAAAAGGCTTAATCTTTTTTAAAACGAAATAATGAAAGTACCTTTAGCAGTAGTAAACCTTAATTTCTTTAATATCACTTACTTTACAATTAGGACTATAGCCTGTATATGATTTTCCAAACTTAAGCTTAACAGTTCCTCTAATATCTTTTTTTTTACCAGAAGAAAGGCTACAATTGCCTCGATTAATAACTACATTATTTACAATGACATTATCATCTATAGCCTGAATATTAATGATTGAAATATCCAATAACTTGATTCGGTACTTTAGATTTTTTTTCAACAACATCCTTTATATAAGATTCAATTAATGTTCCAATTAGCATATTGGTTACAATTTTATTACTTTGAATTTCAGCGACCTTTGCCTTGGCTTGTTTCAGACTTATCGTAGGAGAATGACCAATGGTAATCATATTTTGCTTACCTCTGACTGTTTTTCTCATTTGATAAGTTTTAGAGGTTTTCTAATAGTTAAGTATAATGAATCTGATACTCTTATACGTTGATCTTTAAACCATTTGAGAGCGAGAACCTGTTTTTCAGTCATTACTTTCCTAAAATTTGGTTACAAGTTTGGTTACAAGGTCATAGCTGAATGGCAATGAATTATAATAACACAAAAAGCAACGATAAATAACTAACACCTTGAATTTAAAGAGAAGGATGAACGTTAATGAACAGTAATAAAACCATAAAAGTCCTTTTTGTCTGTATGGGTAACATCTGCCGATCCCCCACTGCTCATGGTATCTTTCGCCATTTGGCTGAACAACAGCCAGATGGAATTACCATTGAAACTGACTCAGCAGGCACTCACGCCTATCATGTTGGTGAATCTCCCGATAAAAGAGCCGTAAAAACAGCACAAAATCGTGGCATTAATATCAATGATTTACGTGCTAGACGGGTTGAAAAAAAGGATTTTGAAATATTTGACTATGTCATGGCAATGGATCGGGACAATTTACACAACATGGAAGCCATTTGCCCTGCTGAATATCGTCACAAAATTCAGTTATTTTTAGACTATGCGACAGACTTTAAAGAACAGGAAGTTCCCGATCCTTATTACGGAGGACCTCAAGGCTTTGAAAAAGTCATGAATATGGTAGAAGCCGCCTCAGAAGGTTTACTTGAAGAAATAAGTTCCAAGATGTAATTTTTCATGGAACTGGTTTTACTCCTAATCCTAATTATTTTTGCCAATGGTGCACCCATTATCGTACACAAACTGATTGGCCAAAAATATAATTATCCAATGGATTTTGGCGTTAAGTTTTTTGATCAACGACGCATACTGGGGCCTTCTAAAACTATTCGAGGAGTTATTGCCTCCATACTATTAACCACATTAGTTGCCCCTTTATTTGGCTTTTCAATGACCATTGGCTTTCTGGTAGGTAGCGGTTCAATGCTGGGAGATTTACTCACCAGTTTTTTTAAACGCCGCTTTGGGATGGTATCCAGCAGCATGGCATTAGGTGTCGATCAAATGCTTGAATCATTGCTTCCATTATTGGCTTGCAAATCTTTATTGGCACTCAACTGGAATCAAATCAGCTGGCTTGTTTTTATCTTTTTTGTAAGCTGTATTGTGTTATCAAGAATATTATTTAAGTTAGGAATCAGAGAAAAACCTTATTAAATAACACGCAATATGGGTAGTTTAGGGGATGCGCAATAAATAAACATCCAACTTGCTTGTGCCCAAAGGGCATAGCAATTTTTTTGTCCACCTTTTTTGTTGAAAAAATAGTTGTATAGTTCGACTATACGCCTATTTTTTCGCCTCAAAGGTGAACAAAAATCCTGCGCAATTTGGACATTTATTTATTTCGCCTCCCCTTATTTATTGTGGGTTGCCTTACACATCCCCAAATGATGCAACGTCACTTCACCAGGACAATTAAAACGCACATTGACAATCGACGTTCCAGCACCTGATGATGTATAACCTGCCATGTGCTTATGTTGCCACCGTCCTTTGGCATAACGTCTTGGGCAATCAGCATCCCAGGTTAACGGTATTCTGCCAGGAAGACATATCTGCCCACCATGAGTATGCCCACATAGAAATAGATCAATTGGATAATCTTCTGCTTTTTGATACATTTCAGGCGTGTGAGACAAGAGCAATGTAAATGCATCAACAGGTATACTGCTAACGGCCTTATCAATGTTGTCGGCTTTAAAATAATGGGCATCATCAACACCTGCAAGATAAAAAGAACTGTTATTTTTTTTAATTTCTACCGATTCATTAATGAGAAAACGCATCCCCATGGATTCTAATTCTGGCACCATACGAATACTGTCATGATTACCCAAAATGGCATACATAGGCTGTTTTAACACAACACTGACGGCTTTCATTCCAAACAATGTTTTTTCTATATCTCCGTAGGTATTTTTTCGATAATCTCCAGTAAATACACAAAGATCATAATCTAAATTTTCAACCAGTTCGATAATTTTATCCCGTGTTTCATCTGCCATATCAATGTGTAAATCACTCAATTGTAATATAGTGTAACCGTTGAATTCCTCTGGTAAATTCTGAAATGAGTAATACTCATGTTTGACCTGAGTTTTAAGCGTATTACGCACACCTCGTTGGTATAAACCAAATAAGCGTAAGGTATTTTTTACAATCGAATGAAAGGAATACCAATTTTCAAGATGGCAAAAACCACTCGCTGGAACACAAATGTTATGC
>Ga0233443_1003215_pt1 | contig 11630 bp, 12 predicted proteins | sample SI_123_September_2_FD_182784 | JGI IMG/M metagenome (GOLD analysis project Ga0233443, IMG submission 182784) | Seawater microbial communities from Saanich Inlet, British Columbia, Canada - SI_123_September2016_200_MG | ecosystem: Environmental > Aquatic > Marine > Inlet | place: Canada: British... | reverse complement strand
ATCGCAGATTCCATGAAACGCTAGACTATAAAAAACCAATGGACGTGTACCAAGAAAGTATAAAATTGAACCAGAATAAGAAGAAGGCTTCTTAGGATGTTCTATATAAGAAATTTTAAAAAGTTGTCAGAGGTTTTGGGGTGGTAAAATGGACGATTACAACAGGGAGTGTCTGGGTATTGAGGTAGATCACTCTTTGCCAGCGCAAAGAGTGATTAAATCGTTAGAACAACTCATTGAATGGCGCGGCAAGCCTAAGGCAATAAGATGTGATAACGGGCCAGAATACATCTCTCATGCTCTCAGAGAATGGGCACAAGCAATGGGTATTGAGTTGATGTATATACAACCAGGCAAGCCAACACAGAATGCCTATATAGAAAGATTTAACAGAACTGCAAGAAACGAATGGCTAAACATGCATATTTTTGATTCTATCGAACATGCGCAAAATTTAGTAACTCAATGGATGTGGGTATATAATAACGAACGACCTCATAGTTCAATTGGTGGGATTCCACCAAGAAAGCTACTTGAGGCTATTTAAACAACGGGAATTCTATTTTTAGCAGGCGTTAGAAATGGGAGGATTACAATGGATGGCAAAGGCAGAGCAACAGATAATATCTGCATTGAGCGCTTCTGGCGAAGCGCAAAATGCGAAAGAATCCATTTGAGCGAATACCAAACAATCAACGACCTAACCACTGATGTAGATGGCTATATTGAGTTTTACAATCATCGAAGATTCCACGAAACGTTAGACTATAAAAAACCAATGGACGTGTACCAAGAAAGTATAAAATTGAACCAGAATAAGAAGAAGGCTTCTTAGGATGTTCTATATAAGAAATTTTAAAAAGTTGTCAGGGGTTTTGGGGTGGTAAAGGTGTTGCTTTGAATCCTGGAACTTCTCTTGAAGTATTGGATTATATTATTGAAGATATAGACATCATTTTAGTTATGTCAGTCAATCCTGGCTTTATGGGGCAGGCATTAGTTCCTCAGGCGATTAGAAAAATTGAAAAAATAAAAGAGCGTGTTAATGATATGAAACTTGATATTAAAATATCTGTAGATGGAAATGTTAATTATGAGAATATCCCAAAAATGGTTTCGGCAGGTGCAGATATACTTGTAGGTGGATCATCAGGGTTATTTCGTAATGATTTAAATTTAGAAGATTCGATTAAGCGCTTACGTGAATGCATACAAGAAGGAGTAGAAAATAGATGAATAATGTAGCCCCAGATGGATATCGTCTTGGTATTAATACAGGTTTTGCAGTTAATAGATATTCAGAACCAGAGGAGTGGATCCGTATAGTAAGAGATGAATTAGAATTAAATATAGTTCAATTTACAGCTGACATGCTTAATGTGAATCTTCCAACAAATATTATATCTAAGCAAGTTGATCTTATACAAAAAACATGCCAGTTATATAATGTAGAGATTGCAAGCACGTTTACTGGTGCATTTACAAGGGTTAATCATTTAGCGCACCTCGACCTAGATATTAGAAAATATTGGATAAACTGGTTTAAATGTTTTGTTGATTTATCAGTAGATCTTGGCGCTAAGTCAATGGGAAGTCACTTTGGGATTTTTACACATTTGGATAATAATAATCTAAAAACTAGGTCTATTAGGCGCCAGCAAAATATTGATGGCTGGCACGATATTGCAGATTATGCCAATGGTAAAGGGCTTGATTTTATTAGTTGGGAGCCTATGTCAATAAGTAGAGAGCAGGGCGAGACCATTTCTGAAGCACATAGACTTCAAAGAGATGTAAATATTAACTCGCCACTGCCATTTAAAATGTGTCTTGATGTCGATCATGGTGATTTAAGCTCATTGGATCCTCGTGACACCGATCCATACGAATGGTTGGATGAGTTTGCAGTTGAATCGCCATTGATTCACTTAAAACAAACCAATATAAACAAACCAGGGCATTGGCCTTTTATTGATAAAAAAATTCAAAATGTTGATTTATTGTTAGAACCGAGCTTTAGAGAAAGAGAACCTTCAGACTCTACTGTTGTTGAAGTTTTAAAAGAGTCTATTGATTTCTGGCGACATACAGTTAAAAACTAGAGGAATGAAAAAAATAAATGTTGTAATTCCTATGGCAGGGCACTCGCGTCGATTCAATGAAGCCGGGTATTTTGGACCTAAAGCGCTGCTAACTGTAGGCAATTATAAGATGATTGAGCATGTTATTAATATGTTTGATCCAACCTTCTGTCATTATTATATTGTTATTAACAAAAAGCAGTTAGAATTCGATAAAAATTTAATTATTAATCTGGAGTCACTAGCCTTAAATGTTGACGTTGTCTTGATTGATAGTCATGAGTTTGGGCCAGTTTACTCAGCCCTCCAAGTAAAAAATATTAATAAATATGAAGGGCTGATTATTTCCTATTGTGATTTCTTTGTTGAATGGGATTATGAGATTTTTTTAAGACAGGCCCAGGGTAGTGACGGGTGTATAGTTTCGTTTAAAGGGTTCCATCCAGCATCATTTGGCAACACTTATTATGCTTATATGAAGGTGAAGGATGGTAGAATGCTGAAGCTTCGAGAAAAACAGTCATTTACCACTGATAGGTCTGAGGAGCATGCATCAACTGGAATATATTATTTCAAAAATTTTGAAATTTTTGAAAAATACGGAAAAGAACTCCTTGTAAAAGAGGATAAGGCTCTGCCAGAGGCTTACGTCAGTTTATTATATAACGACATGGTGAGGGATGATTTATCGATTGCTATTCATGAAGTGAGAAAATTTGTGTGCCTTGGAACCCCATATGATTATGAGCAATATCAATTTTGGTGGAAATTTTTTACCATAAAACAGAAGAAATATAAGGAAAATAAAAGAGGCATAAAAAGAATTGGACTTATTCCTATGGCTGGAAAAGGGAGTCGTTTTCGAGATTATGGCTATCGTGTTGCTAAACCTCTTATTAAAATTAGCGATACCCCAATGGTAATAAGAACTGTAGATTCAATGCCGGAGCAAGATAATTGGATTTTTTTACCTAGGCAAGAAGATGTAGATTTATACCCCATTAATGAAACCTTGAATCGGTTTAGTGACGATTGTTTTATAAGGCCAGTTAAGCAGCATACATCTGGCCAAGCAGATACTTGCATGTTGGCAGAAGATTTAATAGATAATAGTGCTGAACTAATTATAGCTTCTGCTGATTATGAACATCGTTATAATCACCATCTTTGGCAGTCAATACTCAATGATTTATCTATAGATGGAGCTATATGGACTTATAGAAGCAGGTCTATGATACTAAAAGATCCAGAAAAATTTGCTTATTGTAAAGTAAAGGAGGGTGGTGTAGAAATTGAAGAAATTATAGAAAAGAAAACTATTAGTGATACACCGCATTTAGATCCATTGGTTATTGGGACATTTTGGTATCGTAGAGCTGGAGACTTTAAGGACGCAGTTAAAGATATGGTAGCCAATAATATTTTAGTTAATGGTGAGCATTATGTAGGAACAAGTATTAATTACTTAATTAAAAATAGAAAAAAATTTGTAATTTTTGATATTGATCAATGGATAAGTTTTGGTGATCCATTTGAGTTGCAGGTACTTGAGTATTGGCAAGAACATTTTTTAAATTTAACTTAATTAAATATGTTAACTAATTCATCTATTTTAATAACTGGCGGCACAGGGTCTTTTGGAAACGCTTTTATTTTAATGACTTTGAAAAAGTATAATCCAAAGAGGATTATTGTATATTCTCGTGATGAGATGAAGCAATGGGAAATGTCTTTCAGATATGATAACGACAGTAGAATTGTTTATATTATTGGTGATGTAAGGGATAAAGATCGGCTTACTCGTGCATTAGATGGAGTTGATTATGTTGTGCATGCGGCAGCAACAAAAATTGTTCCAACTGCAGAATATAATCCTTTTGAGTGTATAAAAACCAACATTAATGGGGCAATGAATTTAATAGGTGCCTGTATAGATCAAAAGGTTAAGCGTGTTATTGCATTATCTACTGATAAGGCTAGTAATCCAGTTAACCTTTATGGCGCTACAAAACTAGCATCCGACAAGATATTTATATCTTCTAATCCATCTATGGGCACACATAACACTCTTTTTTCTATTGTTCGTTACGGAAATGTTATGGGTTCACGAGGATCTGTAATACCATTTTTTATGTCATTATTGAAAAGTGGAGAATTGCCTATTACAGATCCTAAAATGACACGATTTATGATCACTTTAGAGCAGTGTGTTGATCTTGTTTGGCATGCTTTTTTTGATATGAGTGGCGGCGAAATTTATGTGAAGAAGGCACCTTCTATGTGTATTGTAGATATTGCCAAGGCCGTATCTATTGATTCAAAACATAAAATCATAGGTATTCGTCCTGGTGAAAAAATTCATGAACAAATGATAGGCATTGAAGATGCTCAAAACACCTATGAATATATAGATTATTTTAAGATTTTACCAATGATTAATAATTGGTCTACCGACAAATCATTTATAAAAAATGGAGAGAAGGTGCCAAGTAGTTTTACTTATGTATCAAATAATAATACTGATTGGATGTCTGTTAATGATCTTTCAGAATGGATTAAAGACAATAAAGATAAAATGTCATTATCTCGGTAGATAATTATTTATAGGTATCAATTAAGTTGATTGATGACTTGTTATATTATGAGAAAGAAGTTTTTTATTACAGGAGGCTCTGGTTTACTGGCACTGAATTGGGCATTGTCACAGCAAGATAAAGTAGATATAGTGCTTTGTCTTCATCATAGGGTTATAAATTTAGACAGAGTAAAAACTGTACTATGTTCTTTGAATTCAATTAATAATATTGTTAATTGCTTGCAACAAGAGAGGCCAGATGTTGTTATTCATGCGGCAGGACTTACTGATATAAACAAGTGTGAAAAAAAACCTAAATTAGCAGAATATGTAAATGTTACAATCACAAGAAATGTAGCAGTTGCGTGCGCATTAGAAGGAGTACGATTAGTATATATTTCGACTGATCAATTATTTGATGGCTCTCAGTCATTGTATTTAGAAAGCGATATTGCTTCACCTATAAATATATATGGCGCAACTAAAGTTAAAGCAGAAGGTGAAGTTAGCAAGCAAGATAAACGATCTTTAATAATTCGTACAAATTTTTACGGTTGGGGTACAACTTATCGTCAATCTTTTAGTGATTTCATATTAAAATCTCTAAAAAATAAAAGAGAAATTAAGTTATTTGACGACGTTTATTACACTCCAATTCTTGTTCATTCTTTGTCAGTAATTATACATGATTTGATTAATATTGATGCTAGCGGTATTTTCAATATAGTTGGAGATGATAAAATATCAAAATTTAAATTTGGTCAAAAGTTAGCCAGGGAATTTAATTTGGATTTAGGGTTAATTCAAGCATCAAAATTAATGAGCGACTCCTCACTAGTTCAACGTCCAAATAATATGGCACTTTCTAACTGTAAAGTAAAAAAAATACTTGGAAAAAGAGTAATCAGTATAGATAATGATATAAAAATTTTATATCAACAAAGTAAAACAAAACTATTTCAAGGCTCAGGTGTCATAGAAGTTTTATGATGTCTGATGTAATACTTTGTTTTCATAATAAGCATGCAAACGTAGAGGCAGAGTTAAAATCATTGCTTTTAGTTTTTTACAGTACCTAAAAAATGAAATTTTATAAAAAAATAAAATATATTTTTACTAAAAGTGAATTTAAGAAAATTATAATTATTTTTTTTGGAATTGTAATTATGGGCCTAATTGAGATTGTTGGTGTTAGTTCTATTGTCCCATTTATGACTGTTGTTTCAACACCAAGTATGATTCATGAGAATAGCTATCTTTCATTTGTTTATACATTTTTTAATATTAGTAGTGATAATAATTTTATTCTTCTTCTTGGAGTATTTGTTATTGTAGTCTTATTATTATCAAATATTTTTCAAGCATTGATGACGTGGAATATTACTAATTTTGCACATATGCAAAAACATAGATTGTCAGTGAAGTTATTGCAAAAATATTTAGAAAAACCTTATAGTTTTCACTTGACTCACAATTCATCTGAATTAGGAAAGAATGTTATTACAGAAGTGTATCGTGCAGTTAGCGGTGTTATTCTTCAGTTAATGTTGGCGCTATCAAAGTTAATTGTTATCTTCTTTCTTTTTTCATTGTTATTATTTATAGATTCAATTATTGCTCTTACTGTAACTGCTGTATTGATCGGCGCCTATTGGCTAATCTTTAGATTAGTTAAACATAGGTTAATTGATATTGGCAAAGAAACATCCAAGGCCAATTTTCAAGTTTATAAAGCAACCAGTGAAGCGTTAGCTGGAATTAAAGATATAAAGTTGCACAATACTGAAAGAAAGTTTATAAGCGACTTTTGTACTCCATCAAGGTTATTGGCAAGATATAATGCAAAGAATGTGCTAATTGCATCACTACCGAGGTATTTCCTTGAGGTTGTTGCTTTTGGCGGAATTGTCACTATTGCTATTTTTGTTATATTTACACAAACTACCGACGACTCTAATAGTAATGTTATAGCAACTATATCTCTTTATGCAATGATAGGCTATCGCCTAATGCCAGCACTTCAGCAAGTTTATACTAGTATTACTAGTATTAAGTTTAATATGCCTGCATTTAAAATTATGTTTGATAACATTGCAGAGCCAAAATCAGAGGTAGCCAGTGTCACTAATAATAGTCCTTTGGAATTCAAGAATATGCTGAAAATAAAGGATTTAAATTTTGCATATCAAGAATCAGATAAACTTGTGTTAAAAAACATAAATTTAGATATTTCACACAATACTACAGTAGGTTTTGTTGGCACAACCGGATCAGGAAAAACTACATTAATTGATATATTACTTGGTCTTCTTAATCCTACTTCTGGATCAATTCATATTGATGGTTTTCAGCTGAACAAACAAAACTTGTCAGCATGGAAAAATAATATCGGATATATTCCACAGGTTATATACTTGATGGATGGTACGATAGAGGACAATATTGCCTTTGGGGTGCCGGATGATAAAATTGATATCAGTAAGGTGAAAAAAGCCGCATCTATAGCAAGTTTGAATGAGTTTGTTGCCACATTGCCAAATCAGTACAAAACTTTTATTGGTGAGCGTGGGGTCAGACTAAGTGGCGGACAGCGTCAGCGTATTGGTATAGCAAGAGCTCTTTATAACCTTCCCAATATTCTTATAATGGATGAGGCAACAAGTGCCCTAGATGGAAAAACTGAAAGAGCTATTATGGATTCTATTTATAGTTTATCTCATGAGAGGACAATATTGATAATTGCTCATAGATTAACAACATTGAAGGAGTGCGACGTGGTCTATATGATGTGTGATGGTACGATTGCAGCAAGTGGAACGTATCAACAGTTAATGGAAGGCAATGAAGAGTTTAGACGCTTGGGAAGTGTGGATAATTTATAGATTTTTATATCATCAATTAATCTTGATTGGTTTTATGCAATGTGTAGCGATAAAACTTAGGGTGGATTTTTGTAAAAATTAAATGAATTTTAGTGATATGGGGAAATTAAAGGTATTAATATACTGTGGGAATGGCTATTGCTTCAATGAGATTTATTTGCCATTGATTGATTTAAATTATAAATCATGGGATGTTGATTTACTGATAAATGACTACTATATAAGTAATATAACCAGAATTAAGTTAAACCAATTAGTTGACGATAAAAAAATTAAATCATACAAAATTATCCAATCTTTGCACAGCATTAATTCCTACTCAAAGGTTAAAGACATTAAAGAATCATTAAGTAATTTATTTGATATTTTTATTCTTGGAAGTGATTCGGGTGTTATTGATAGAGTTCTTATTGATTATGTAAAAATGAACAAAAAGTGCAATGTAATTATAGTGCAGACTGGTTTACTGTGGCGAGTGCATCAATGTTTGAATAGTTCTTATTATGTGAGTAATAAGAATAATGTCGTAAGTTTTGATACTAAAAATATAGTGAACTACTATGATATATTGCTTGCTGTATTAGGCAAGTTAGTAGCAAAAAAACATACTATAAAAATAGTATTTTTGAACTTTATAAGAGCAAAATTTAACTCTTTAATATATCATTATATTTACCCTTTATTATTTTTTAGGAAAATATACAGAAAAAATATATATGATGTGTATGGGTTTAGCTCTAGTCGTTCGGATGCCACAATAGTGTTTGATAAGTCAAGTGTTAAGGCGTTAAAACAGTGCGTGCCAATTTTGAAAAATATCCATATTTCAGCTCATCCATTATCTTATTGCCAAAAGCCACCATATGAATTGATCAAAATTAATAAAGGCATCTTGTTGGTAAATTTTTCTCATAATCTTAATGACGAGCTTGAAGATGATAAGATTAATAAGTGGACTATTGCCATTGAAAGAATATCTGAATTAGCAAGTATTAATGACATACATATCAGATGCCACCCAAGAACATCAGTAAATGTGCAATGGCCAAAAAAAATAGTAAATATATTGGAAAAAGAAAAGTTCAATGTTGTATTGATAGACAGTATTAGTACTGACTTAACTGGTTCAATATTAAAATATAATTATTCAGGAATTATCGGCTCCCCATCTACAAGCCTTATTGTATCAAGTACAGTATCATCAAATAAAACTTTTGTTACGTGTATTTTTGATAGTTCATCAAGGTCTCCAGAAGAAAAGCCATGGATAATCGGATCTATAGAAGGAATAAACTTTGCTGACTTAAATCAGAAGATAGAAGATGAGCATCTTTTAAGTTTAAAACATAAAAATAATAGCATTCCTTTTATTTCGGATGTCATTAAACTGATAGTGTCAAATGAAAATATAAAATAATGAAAAAAACTGTAGCAATAATAATTCCAACATTAAATAGAGCGGACTTTATCATAAGAACGATTCAATATTATATTTCAATAGAGTGCAAGCACCCAATTTTTATTGGCGATGCTAGTAATTCTTCATTAGAAGATGTTATTTTGAAAATTGTTGATAATCGAATAGATGTTCATTATTTTCATTGGAAAGGATTGTCCGACAGAAAAACAATGTTGAGGTTAGCGGAAGAATCTGCAAAAAATTTTGATTTTTGCGCATTTCATGGTGACGATGATTATTTTATTCCAGATTCATTGTCAAAGTGTGCTGCTTTTTTAGATAAAAACTCATCATATGCAACTGCACAAGGCAAAGCCGTTTTGTTTGCCTTAAATCAGACAGGGGCGTATGGCACAATTAAATTTTTGGATGTTTATTGGGGTAGAAAAGAACTGTTAGGCATATCTGCACTTGATAGGTTGTTAGAAATAACAAAAGAATATTGGGTGCCTAATTTTTCAGTACATAGGACCCATGATTTTATAGAAGACATGTCTTATGGGGTTGATACAATTATGGACAGAAATTTAGGTGAATGTATTAATTCTGTAACTATGGCAATGAGAGGTAGGTCTAAATATATAGATTGTCTTTACTTGGTCAGAAATGTTCATGATGGAATCGACCATCCATCTAGATTTGTATGGCTTACATCACCACAATGGCGCCCATCATTTGATGCATTATCTGTAATATTGTCTCAATTGCTATCAAAGATGGATGGTATCCCCATGCCAAAATCTAGCACACTTGTAAAGCATGCTTTATTTGATCATTTTAGTATGGAAAAGAATCAAAGTATGTCAATAAAGTTGTATATTAAACTTCTGTTGAAGGATGTGTATAAGGTTGAGATAATTGAAAAATTATTTTTAATATTGCATCGATATATTGAAATAATATTTTCATGTGACGATGAATTAAAGTTAGAGTGTATCAAATTAAAAAAATCAAAGTATTATGAAGAATTTCAGCCAATATTGCACTCTTTAATAAAGCGACCTTAAGAATCTTTTAGGTCCTCCCCTGTGTTTTTCGATACTTTGTAGCAAAAGCACACTAAGTATATTGACACATTGTTGCGTGTTTTACTTTTCTTACTTCAAAGAATAAAATTAGATAGAATATCTTATTACTTCATAAAGGTTTGGGTGTAATACAAATCTATAATTACCACTAGGCTTGAGATTTTAGAGTCGTCCACACTTCAGCCTAGGGTGATAGTGGGCCAAATGAAGTAGATGAAAGTTATTTTGGCGCACGGCGCGTCCGCGGTAAATACGGTCGTGGCACCAGAGGTAATGTAATCCTCCCATTTCTAACGCTTGCTAAAAATAGAATCTCCGTTGTTTAAATAGCCTCAAGTAGCTTTCTTGGCGGAATCCCGCCAATCGAACTATGAGGTCGTTCGTTATTATATACCCACATCCACTGGGTGGCTAAATTTTGCGCATGTTCGACTGAGTCAAAAATATGCATGTTCAACCATTCGTTTCTTGCTGTTCTGTTAAATCTTTCTATGTAGGCATTCTGTGTTGGCTTGCCTGGTTGTATGTACATTAGTTCAATATCCATTGCTTGCGCCCATTCTCTGAGTACATGAGAGATATATTCTGGTCCGTTATCACATCTTATTGCTTTAGGCTTGCCACGCCATTCAATCAGCTGTTCTAATGATTTAATCACTCTTTGCGCTGGCAAAGAGTGATCTACTTCAATGCCTAAGCACTCTCTGTTGTAGTCGTCTATTACATTGAATGTTCTAATCTTCCTGCCTGTGTTCAATGAATCGGACATGAAGTCTATTGACCAGGTTTGATTAATTGATAATGGCACGCTCAAAGCCTGCGGCTTATCGCGTTTGATTCTTCTTCTAGGCTTGATCCTAAGATTAAGCTCTAGTTGCTTGTAAATACGATATACACGCTTATGATTCCATTTAAAGCCTTTGGTGTTACGTAAATACATAAAGCACAATCCAAAACCCCATTGCTTGTGTATTGTCGTTAATCGTAATAACCAGTCAGCAATTAACTCATTCTCGGATGATAGTTTTGGATCGTATCGATAACATGTCTCACTGATTTTAAATGCCTGACAGGCTAGTCTTACCGTTACCTGATGGTCATTGATAGCCTGTCTGGCCATCTCCTTGCGTAGAGACGGCCTTAGAACTTTTTTGTTAATGCTTCCTGTACGATCATGGCCTTTAAACGCTCATCGGCATACATCTTCTTGAGGTGGGAATTCTCCGCCTCTAACTCTTTGAGTCTGGTGATCATTGAGGTGTCCATGCCACCGTATTTAGCACGCCACTTATAAAAAGTGGCGCTGCTCATGCCGTGCTCTCTGCACAGCTCAGAGACTGGAACACCTGAGCCAGCTTGGCTCAGTATTTGCATGATTTGTGAATCTGATTTACGTGTTGTCTTCATTTAAATCTCCTTATGTTTTTATTATAAGAAAATTCTACTTTTACTGAGTGTTAATTTTTGGGAGGATTACATGGTGATTTTTAATTTGGCTCTGATTAGAGTTTATGCGAGGGTATAAATTTTTTGGTATTTTTTTATGACTGGGTTTAACTAATTGTAGTATACGTAATGCTGTATGTTGGTTTTCGTGGCGTGTGT
>Ga0233443_1003213_pt1 | contig 11647 bp, 9 predicted proteins | sample SI_123_September_2_FD_182784 | JGI IMG/M metagenome (GOLD analysis project Ga0233443, IMG submission 182784) | Seawater microbial communities from Saanich Inlet, British Columbia, Canada - SI_123_September2016_200_MG | ecosystem: Environmental > Aquatic > Marine > Inlet | place: Canada: British... | reverse complement strand
ATTCAGCGATCGGGTATATGACACCCGCTCAAAAGATGGCTGAATTGGAAAAAGTGGCTTGAAATGTGTCCAAGATTAACGGACCACTACAGATTAACGGACCACTACAGTTTGTCAGACCACTACACATTAAGCCTCTACTTTAGGGCTGTATTTGCAACTGCTACAGTATAATGGCTTAGTAATAGACGTTAAGATACACATCAAATTTTATTTAAATTATTTAGAGGCAATACTTTAAAGTCATATATAGCCTTTATTTAATTAAAAAGAAGTATCTTAAAATAAATTATATTATTGTATTTAAGGGATTTATAGTGAAAATTGAGAACTATTTATTTGTAGAGTTATGTGATTTGAGTTCGACTAGCTTAATTAAAGATGGATCAAGGTTAGTTAGAGGTAATGCAAAGGCACTTAGATTGAAGTATGGGGATCTTTGCCCAATATACATTGAAGAGAGTGATGATCGCGCAATATTAACAGTTGGCCATCCAAGCTTTGATGGTAGTATAAATAATAAGTCTTTTATTCTAGAATATAATAAAAAAACAAATAAGCATATATCGGATATTGATGGAGAGTTTTTAATAATAGATTTTGATAAGCTTTCTGATGAAATTACCGTTATAAATTCTAGGTTTGCCTCGCCACAAGTTTTTTATGCATTGCTCGATAATAAATTTGTCCTAAGTACTGCTTATTATGTTTTATCTAAATATTTATTAAGTAATAAATTATCAAATATTTTCACTGAAAAAATTTATGAGTCATTATTGTTTAGAAGATTATTTGGTGAAGATACATATGATAGCAAGAGTAAGTGTTTACAAAGTGCTAGCAAGTTGGTTTATGGTAAAAAAATTAATATAGAGAAATACTGGCACCCAGAATTTTCACGCAATAGTTATAGTTTGAATGATAATGCTAATATTTTAAATAATTTAATTGATAAATCTATAAGGTACAAAACTAGTGATAACAAAAGATATGGCATTATGCAAAGTGGTGGTCTAGATACAAGACTTATTTTATCTAGGTTTGATGATATGGTTCCGCATGCATTCAATATTACTTACTCAAAAAATAAAGAATACAAGATTGCTAAAACATTGGTTGAATATAAAAAAGGAAATTTTACTTGGATTCAGGCTAAAACAGGAATGTATGACCAGTATTTTGATTATGGTTCACAAATTACAGGAGGTATGTTTCAAAATAGCGGACTATTTTATGGTCATAGAGATACTATTGCTAATGATTGTGATGTGCTTTTTTCTGGATATGGCATGGACTATTTTTTTCAAGGTATGTACTTACCATCAAAAATGTACAGTTTATTTGGTGAGTTAATTCCGCATTATAAAACTCTTGATAAGATTAATGTAAATATTGTAGATTACTTTATAAATAATATTTCTTATAAAACTAAAGGATTTAATCTGTCTGATATTATGACAACAAATCAGATAGCAAATATGCAAGAATCAATACGTAGTTCTATAACACGTCAAGCAAATGAAGCAAAAAAAAATTCAGATAATTTGTATGATATTTATGAATACATGAGCTTAGGTGAATTGTCTAAACATTATACATATACTGGCCAATTAGCATTAATGGAGCTTACAGAATACCGTACAATTTCTTATACTAATAGTATCTTAGAATTTTATTATAAAGTACCTTTAAAGCAAAGATTTGACGCTAAAATTCTTCGCAAGGCTTTACTTATGTCAGATAGGAGATTTTATGATTTACCAAGTGCTAATCATGGACTTAATGCTGGATATTCATCATTAATGCGTAGCATATCACATATTTATAAACATTTGCCTGAGCGAATAGGTCTTAGGGAGAAAAAACGTAATTTTGAAAGAACATGGTTGACTGCTGAAGAGGTATTGAGGAGTGAGTTATTGAGTAGAGTTCATGGATTAAAAAAATCTGAAATTATAGATCATTTGAATATTGTAGATATGGATAAACTTAGGAAAATAATTGGAAGGTGGGATGAAAATAAGGTTGTTGGCAATCAGTCATTGATGATGCTTCTTTCGGTTGAATCTTTTTTTAAACAGCAATTATAGGTTTTTAGAATGTGTGGAGTTTTTGCTATTTTTTCTAAAGAATCTATTAACGCACAGCACACAGGTATAGCGCGAGAATTGACAAAGTTGTTAAAGCATCGTGGACCAGATAGTGACGGTATATGGAGCGATAAAAAAAACGGAATTTTACTGGGACATACTAGACTTGCTATTATAGATTTGTCAGAAGACGCTTCTCAGCCAATGGAAAGGTATGGAATTAATATATCCTTTAATGGTGAACTATATAATTATAAAGAAATAAAAGCTATTCTAGAAAAGCGTGGGTATATTTTTTATTCTAAATCAGACACAGAAGTCGTTTTAGCAGCATGGCATGAATGGGAAGATGAATGTTTTGATAAATTTGACGGAATGTTTGTAGTTGCAATATGGGATAAGGTTAAATTGGTCCTTGCTTCTGACCATTTTGGAGAGAAGACTTTGTATTATTCAAAAACCAAATTTGGATGGTTAGTTTGTTCCGAGTTGTCTGCCATAAAAAATGTTGTTGACTTAGATATCGATATGGGCAATGAGGAGATTTCATCATTTATGTCATTAGGATTTATTGCTGGACCTAAAACAGCATATAAAAATACATACAGACTTATGTCATCTGAAATTGTCCATCTATATCGAGACCAAACTTTACATAAAAGAAAGTATTGGACAATGCCAGATTTTGAGGAAATTAATGGCAGGGTGTTACCTATTTCAGAAAACCAATTAGATGATATAACTGATAAACTTTTAACTAGTTTAAGACGTAGGATGATGTCAGATGTGCCAATGTGTTTATATTTATCTTCTGGTGTTGACTCTTCATTGATAGCAGCATTGCTTAAAAAAGAGATGAATCATGATATAAGTTGTGTTACGGTCACATTTGATGGAGATAACTTTCATGATGAATCTGATAAATCTAAGAGAATTGCTGATTATCTTGATCTTGATATGCATAATGTAATAATTTCAGCATCGGAAGATTTGTTTTTGTCAAAAACACTCATTGACCATTATGGTCAGCCATTTGAGTCATCTACAAGTTTTGCAATATCACGAATGACAGGTGATGTTTCAAATAAATATAAAGTAGGGTTGACAGGCATAGGTGGCGATGAAATATTTGCAGGATATGGAAAACATGATTTTTCATATCGTTATAGTAAGTTATTAAACCTTCCTGACTACATAGTCTGGATGTTTAGAAAGTTTAATATCTTGGATAATAATTTTATATCCTTGCTAGGCACTAAAAGATACCAAAAGTATATTGCACTCAAGAATTACCCTATGTTATCAACATTAAGTGATATAGATGGTTTTATAGATTGGATGCAAAAAAAATACCCAACTATAAGGAGTTTTGAGAGAGAAATATATAATGAAGAGCTAATGGAAGTGCTTCCAAACTCTAGATGCATTTCAGTAGATTTGGGCAGTATGAGTTCAGGCGTTGAGTTGAGAACGCCATATTTAAATAAAGAATTATTAGATTTATTAGCTACTTATGATTACAGATCATTGATTTCTTTTGGACAAAAACGCGTATTAAGAGATATTCTAAAAAGATATTTACCAAATTCTTTGGTTGATACGCCAAAGTATGGCTTTACTGTGCCTAACAAATGGCTTGTCGAGAAATATAGAGGTAATTCTGTGACTAGTGCACTTCCATCAAGTATTAGAAATTTAAACTCTCAATCTGGTGGCGATAGAAATGCAGATAGAATAATTATGCGTTCAATGATTCTATCTCAATTTTTAAATTCTTAAAGTGTATTATTCATCACAATGAACATAGTGTTCCCATTTGTTGGAGATTCTGTTGGTGGTAGCCACCGATCAATTATAGAACTACATAAAGAGTTGATAAAATTTAATATTACTTCTTCTATTGTTGTTCATAAAAAAGGGCCACTAACTTCAATGTTGGATGATGTGAATATTATGTATATTTATCTTCCAATTGATAGATTTGCAGGTGAGTCGCCAAGTGTCTTTAATGTAGTATATTCTATTTTAATAAACTTTATAAGAATTAGTCGATTTATAAAGAATAATAAAATAGCTATAGTGCATGGAAATGACTTACGAATAAACCTTACATGGTCATTACCCACTAAATTATCAGGTGCATTTTACTTATGGCATCAAAGGTCTTTAATGTCATCCTCAATACTGTGGAAGATTTTCGTAGTATTAGCTGATCATTTTGTGACAATTTCCAAGTATGTCCATCAATCATTGCCCGGTAATATACCAGAATCAAAGAAAACACTAGTTTTAAATCCATTTGATACTAGGAAACATTATGGGCGAGATATGTCAAGAAAATGGATTAATAAATTCTACAATATACCAAGTAATTCTATTTTGATTGGTTATATTGGGCGTCTTGTAGATTGGAAAAATGTGGATTTCCTTATTAAGGGTTTTTCTAAATATGTGAGCAAGAGTAATACAAGTTTGCATTTACTAATAGTTGGTACAGGAGAGGTTGAGTATGTCAATACTTTGAAAAAAATAACTGATAAATTAGGAGTAAAAAAAATGATTACTTTTACAGGGTTTAATTCTGAACCTGACAGGGTTATTGCTGCATTTGATTTAATGATTGCACCAAGTAGTACAGAGCCATTTGGAAGAACTTTAGTTGAAGCTATGATACAAAATACACCTGTTTTGGCGTCCAGAGGTGGTGCCCATTCTGAAATCATCGATAATGGGGTAACAGGTAGAATGTATGATCATAATAATATAAATGATTTTATAGATCAATTTGATTTATATATTAATGATAGAGCTAAATGTAAAATAGTGAAGACCGCACATAATGTTGCCACTTTAAGGTACTCTTCATGCCAACATGCTAGGCATATTGTCGATATATATCAACAGTTAATTACTGTCTAAAATCAGTATGCGATCTACAGGCAATAGACAGAAAATAATTTCACATTTTGTTGGTTTGAATGGCATTGGAGGGGTGCAGTCAAATTTTGTTGAATACATAAATAATTTAGATTTACGCACTTCTAAATATCAACATAAAATATATACAATTAAAAGCATTGATCCTCATTATAAGTTGAATAATGAGGTGCTTAATATAAGAAAAATATCAAATCTATATAGACTAATATTAGATATTGTATCTAGAGATGTGATTGTTCACTTTTATAATAATCTATCTAGTCTCAAAGTGGCATTTCTTTTAGTTTTATTACCTGTTCGTAAGCTTGTCATTCATGAAAGAGGTACAATTTGGAACCAAAAATCTACCAGTTGGGCAATACCACGTTTTGTTGCTTGGAAAGCGAGTGTTATTTTATCAAATTCTTTTGCAACAAAAACGATGCTGGCAAAAAAGTTCTTTATTCCTGAAAAAAAGATACAAGTTCTGCATAATGGTATTGATATTTCAAAGGGCTACAAATGTAGACATCATAGAGAAAAAGAAAATATTACTCCATTTGTTGTTGGTTTTTTGGGGCGCCTAGATACACCTAAAGGGGTGCATGTATTAATAGATGCTATGCAATATCTTATTAATGAAAAGGTTGAATTAGTTGTTGCTGGTGAAGGCATATTGGAAAATATACTTAGACAGAGGGCATCTAAGTCAAAGAATGTGAGATTTATTGGTCGCGTTAAAAACCCTTACTCATTTATGAATGAGATTAATTTACTTGTAGTGCCTTCTATTAGAGAACCTTTGGGAAACGTCTGTCTAGAAGCCGGGTTATATAAAGTCCCAGTGCTAGCTGCAAATGTAGATGGTTTGCCTGAAATTATTGAGAACGAGATTTCTGGCGAATTAATTGAAGCAACTGATAAGGTATCAGTTGATACACTAGAAGGGTCTGTTCCACTTCCTGAATTTGTAGTTAACCCAGTTAATCAACAGCTTCGTATGCCAAAGCAGATTAATTCATATTTATTGTCAAGAAGAATATTAGAGTTAAGCTTAAAGCCTGAAAAGTTAGAACGTTATGCGAATAAATTACATAATAAAGTTATAAATTATTTTAATATCAACCGATATAATACCGAATTACAAGAAATTTATAGAAAATTGTTTTTAATGAGATAGATTAGGTGTTTATTATCTAAAAATATTAAATATTAAATATGAAAAAAATAAAATATATTATATTGGGAGCAGGAGTATCAGGGTTAGTATTTGCTGCAACATTAAAGAGAAACAATGAAAATAATTTTGTTATTATAGATAAAGAGAGTGGCGTTGGTGGATTGTGCCGTAGTAAGGAGGTGGATGGTGCTCCAATTGATATAGGTGGCGGTCATTTTTTGGATGCAAATAATCAGGAGGCATTAGATTTTCTATTTAGCTTCCATTCAAAAGGTGAGTGGAATAAGTTTACTAGAGTTTCTAAAATAGAATCGAAATATGGCATTATTGATTATCCGTATGAGTCTAATATATGGCAACTTCCATTAGATATTCAAATAGATTACCTAAAGTCAATAGCTCGGGCAGGATCAAATAATAATGAAGTTATGCCAAAAGTATTTTCTGAGTGGGTGCGATGGAAGCTAGGTAGGAAAATATCTGAAGACTATATGCTCCCATATAATCAAAAAATATTTTCTATTGGCCTCAATCAGTTAGGTACTTACTGGCTACATAAATTACCAAATGTTTCATTTGAAGATACCTTAAGATCGTGTTTAGAGAAAAAAACGCATGGTTTAATACCGGCACATTCATCTTTTTATTATCCCAAGAAAGGAGGTTATGGAGTAGTTTGGGATAATATTGGTGGCTATTTACAAGAGCATCTATATCTAAATACTCCACTAAATACGCTAGATTGGAGTAATTTGATAGTTAATGGAGAATTTCAAGCAAAATATATTGTGAATACTATACCGTGGGCTGAGGTTGCTGAAAGTAGTCAGCTACCTTTTGGTATAAATAGAGATGTTCAATCCTTGAAATATTCAGGTATAGATGTTGACTACTATTGTAAAAATGAAGAGACAGACGCACATTGGATATACATTCCTGACAGTAATATCTCATATCACAGGAAACTGATTAGAGGTAATTTTATTAACAGTGCTAAAGGGTATTGGACAGAGACAAACTCCAAGAGAAGAGTTGATAGTAGAGAAAGTGGCCCAAGGTTTAAAAATAAATATGCTTATCCAATAAATACAATTAATAAAAAAAAGCAGGTCAAAAATATAATGGATTGGTTTCAAGAAAAGAATATTTATGGTCTGGGAAGGTGGGGTACATGGGAGCATATGAATTCAGATATTGCTACTGTAAAGGCTATTGAATTGGCAAAATTATTTATTAACAAGTAAGGGTTAGGGTAACTTAAAGGCATTTAAAAACTTACTAAAGTACCATCATGGCAATAAAAAACAAGTATGTTTAATTTATAATTAAAAGAATGTGAATTTAGATTTAATAATTACAAGGAAAATATTTACAAATTTTTCTTGGAATTGTTAAAAAAGTCGCTTCAGTTATATAAGCCATAGTAATATATACAAATTTATCGAGTGGAGGATAGTGAGTAATAAGAGAAATGTATCAGTAGCACTTTGTCTATTGACATGGAATGAACTAGAAGGCTGTGAATTAGATATTCCTCAGATTGATCTAAATAAATTTGATCAAGTTTATGCTATTGATGGAGGAAGCAGTGATGGCACAGTGGAATACATGAAAGAGCACAATATCAAGGTTATGGTTCAGCCAGTAAAGGGTTACAATCAGGCTTATTTGTACGCATTTCAGCAGTGCAAGTGTGATGCTTTAATTTTATTTCATCCTAAAGGCACTGTCCCTATTAAAGATTTATATAAGTTTAGAGGTTATTTTGAGAAAGGGTATAGTTTAGTAGTTGCAAGTAGATTATTAAAGCAATCATTTAATGAAGAAGATACTTTGCTATTTCGACCTAGAAAATGGTTTGTTAAAATAATCGCACTATATTCTTACGTTATGTGGGGCAAGTTTAAAGATAAGGTATTGTTAGATGTCTTGCATGGGTATAGAGGCATGTATGTAGCCGATTTTAATAAACTATCTATTTTAGATAGCGGTATATCTGTAGATATAGAAATGGTTGTAAGATCATATAAATCTGATTTGAATTATATTGAATTTCCCACAAGGGAAAAAAGTAGAAAGTATGGTAAAACTCATTTCCCAGCTTTTTCTTCTGGTTATAGTATTTTAAAATATTTATTATTCGAAGTTGGGAGAAAACTTTAATTATGATTTTCAAAGGTATTAATTTAAATATATATACTATCGGCATAGTATTTTTCATTATTAATCTAGTGATGCTTATTATTGCGCCATATGATGTTCACTTAGCACAAGGTGCAGATGCAGGATCTTGGTACCATCCAGCACTATCATTGTTAAAACACGGCTCATTTGTCACGTTGGAAGATACAACGGTTTTGCAAACTTATAGGCCTCCACTTTATTTGATGTATGAAGCATTTATGTTATTTATTGGAAATGGTAATATTGTTTCAATTATTATTGGTCAAATTTTACTGTTATGGTTGACGGGCCGTATAATGTATAAAATAGTTGAAAGAATTTTTCCAAAGAAAGGAATTTTAGCATTAGTACTAGTTATTTTTAATCCAAACGCACTAGGCACTGCACATCTTGTGCAGAGTGATATTTTGTACATGTTTATGATATCAGCTACTTTGTATTATTTATTGTTATACAATGAAGGCGGAAGTTTTAAATTGTCGATTTTAATTGGTTTTATGCTTGGATTGGCATGTCTAGTACGCCCATCTGGACAATACTTGATTCCATTTCTTCCGGTGATATATGTTATTATCGGATTGTTGAAAAAGAGTAATCAGCCACTTCTTACACACTTCTATCATGGTTTTTTATCTATAATTGTTGCGGTAATTGTTGTTTTCCCTTGGGCACAGCATAACGCAAATGCAGGTTGGGGTTATAACCTTTCTACATCTGAAATTGAGGTCGTTTATTTTAAGGATAATGTTATTTATCTGGAAAGCATACTAAGTAATAAATCTCTTAATGAATCTGGAAAAATAATTCAAAAAAATGAACAAGACTATATATCCTCTTATGATAATAAATGGTTGCAGATGAGTAAACAGGATAAATCATCAATAGTAGCTTCTTATTATAAGAAGCAGATTTTTACTTATAATTATAAGATAATTGTTAAAGGTTTTGTTGATAGTTGGATTGGTTTATTTGGATCTGGAGGTGCTGCAAATTTACATAATATATTAGCATTAGATGGAAGCAGATCCATTCAGGTTATGGCCAATTCTGAAAAACATATGAGTAGAATAGAAGCCGTTTTTACTACTTTAATGGAATCTAATTTTGTAATTATTACTATCTCATTGTTATCTTTTATATATGTAATAGTGTTACGTATTTTTGGGTTAATAGGTTTGATTAATATAATAAAAGATAGAAAGTATGGAGTTTTATTTATTCTTACTGGAGTTGTATTTTATTTTATGTTAATATCTCTTTTTGTTGGAAATTCTAGATATCGTCTGCCTATTGAACCAGCCTTAATTATTATGGCGATTTATGGATTTAATGCTACTATCAAAAGGAAGTAAGATGATTTTAAATAGAAAACAGTTAATACATCAGCAAGCAGAAAAACTGGCAGAAAAACGAGATAAGTGGATTAGTAAAAATAGCTATTTCTACAAAAGTGATCGTACTTATATGCAGTTCCTAATAGGAAATGATAAGAATATTTTAGAGCTAGGTTGTGGTACTGGACAGCTTTTAAATGCCTTAAATCCATCTCGTGGTATAGGCGTTGATTTAAGTGCTAATATGGTTGCTATTGCACAGAAAAATTACCCAGATCTTGAGTTTATCCAAGGCGATATAGAGGATAAAGATTTGATTTCCTCGCTTAAAGGACCGTTTGATTTTATTATCCTTTCAGATACAATTGGTTATATAGATGATTGTGAAGAAACATTTATAGCGTTACATAGGCTCTGTACCTCAGATACTAGGCTAATTATCTCTTACCACTCTTGGTTTTGGAAACCAGTACTTTCTCTAGCTGAGAAGATAGGCCTGAAAATGCCATCAGTTGAGATGAACTGGCTCTCTACCGAAGATACAATGGGATTTTTACAGTTGGCAGATTTTGAGCCGGTCAAACGAGAGTGGCACCAATTGATCCCACATAGTGTGTTTGGTTTAGGTGTACTTATTAATCGTTTTATTGGAACCTTACCATTAATTCGCTATTTATCACTAAGGAACTATATAGTTGCTCGTTCAATGCATGAAATCGGATTAAGAGAACCATCTACAACTGTACTAATACCTTGTCGTAATGAAAAGGGAAATATAGAAAGTGCAGTAACACGACTTCCTCAATTTTGTAAGGATTTAGAAATTCTTTATGTAGAGGGTAATAGTCAAGATGGGACACTAGATGAAATTAATCGAGTCATTGAAATTTTTCCAGATAAAGATATTAAGGTTTTAGTGCAAGATGGAAAGGGTAAAGGAGATGCGGTGCGTAAAGGATTCAAATATGCACGCGGAGATATTTTAATGATTTTAGATGCAGATCTAACTGTACCACCAGAAGATCTGCCAAAGTTTTATAAAGCTATTACTACTGGAAAAGGGGAATATATCAATGGCACACGCCTAGTCTATCCTATGGACGATAAAGCCATGCGATTTTTAAACTTTTGGGCTAATAGAACTTTTTCAGTTATTTTTACCTGGTTATTAAATCAAAGACTTACCGATACCCTTTGTGGCACTAAGGTGCTAACTAAGGAAAATTATAATAAGATTGTGGCTAATCGTCATTATTTTGGTGAGTTTGATCCTTTCGGAGATTTTGATCTTATATTTGGCGCTACAAAACTTAATTTAAAGATGGTAGAGGTCCCTATTCGCTATGCAGCAAGAAAGTATGGAGAAACACAAATATCAAGATTTCGACATGGATGGTTATTGTTAAAAATGGTACTTTTTGCTTATAAGAAGCTGAAGATCATCTAGTGTAGAACAGCATAGGTGTTATATTATTTATAGGGTCAAGACAACTTAAGCATGTTTAAAAAACTGTTAAAGTACTGTCATGAAAGTAAAAAACAAGTATGTGATTCGTTCACGTATTTCAGAGGCTAAATTTAGACAGATAATTTTGTTGTTTTCTGAGGATTTTAGTGCAACTCAAATCTCTCATTTAACAAGATTAATTAGGCAAACAATTAACAAATATTTAGCCGCTATTAGACTTAGAATTTTAGAACTATCCTTGCTTCAATCTGCCCCGTTAGTGGGTCAGATCGAAGTCGATGAGAGTTATTTTGGCGCACGGCGCGTCCGCGGTAAACGCGGCCGTGGCGCCAGAGGTAAAACCATTGTAATCCTCCCAAAAATTAACACTCAGTAAAAGTAGAATTTTCTTATAATAAAAACATAAGGAGATTCAAATGAAGACAACACGTAAATCAGATTCACAAATCATGCAAATACTTAGCCAAGCAAG
>Ga0233443_1003212_pt1 | contig 11650 bp, 13 predicted proteins | sample SI_123_September_2_FD_182784 | JGI IMG/M metagenome (GOLD analysis project Ga0233443, IMG submission 182784) | Seawater microbial communities from Saanich Inlet, British Columbia, Canada - SI_123_September2016_200_MG | ecosystem: Environmental > Aquatic > Marine > Inlet | place: Canada: British... | reverse complement strand
ATTTTTATGTAAATGAGCTGTAAAAACGGCAGTGCATAAGAATATTATAATTATCAAATGTTTATTTTGAAATATTTAGCCCACTCAGGTGCTTGTTTTCGGACAGCCTCCTAGTTTATATCTACGCATTTTAATTTTTCTGAAAATAATGAACTCACCAATTTGATGATGCTTATTTTACCATAATTTTTCATGTTTTTATCGTAATATCAGGTGATTACAGCAGTTTTTATAAATTAAACTTTCGGATTCAGGAAATAGAAAAAGAAAAAGCACTACCCAACGGTAGTTTATTTACATTCTTTGAAAAGAAAAAAGAGGCTATTAAAGCTAAAAAATCTGATACCTCAAAATCAGCAGTAACCAGCAAAACGAATATCAAGAAAGTATTAGCCGTAGCCATAGAAGAAGAAGTAGCAGAACCTGAAAAATTTAACGACCCAGCCTTATTAAAACAAACCATTGGCTCACTAAGACAATCCATCGAAACGGGAGTATTACCCGTCAACCATGTTATTTCGTCCTCAATTCGAGCCATTCAGCTAGGAATTGGCATGGACAGGGTGTTTTTTGCAATATTATTGCCTGACAAATCCACATTGAAAATTCGTTTTTCAGCTGATTCTCATGGAAATTCCAACATCATTCAACATTTATCGATATCGATGAAGCAACGTAATTTAATAAGTATTTTGATGAGTAAACCACAAAATATTTTTGTCAACAATCAAAAAAAACTGGTAAATCTGATACCACCAGAATTAAAACAACACACAAAAGAAACGGTATTTTTTAGTAGCTCCATTTATTCTGGAGATCAAGCCATTGGCATGTTATATGCCGATAGATATCACAGCCACCATCCGATAACTGAAGAAGAGTATAAAATCTTTATTAAAGTATGTAGCTTGGTTAGCCAAAATATCTATAATTTATCGAATGAGAAAAATTAGAAGCCACGCCTGCTGAAATTTCTATACATTTTCGCGTAAAAAACTCAAGGAAACAGGAATTTACACGTCCGCAGAAAAACTTTGCTACACGAGCCTTTTATTATACTCTTTTGATTGATTACCACATTTCAACCAAATAACTTTGGGTGGTTCTCCTCGAATTAAACTGAGTTCTTGAAAATCAGAGTCTTTCGTCACAATAACAAAGTCATGTTGTCCTGCATAACGCCATATTTCAGAGTCTTCAGCTTTATCCATTTCTAGGAATGCCACTTGAGAGGAGTCTGGATAATGAGGTAATAATTTATTTAACATTCTTCTTGAAAGGTTTTGATCCAGCAAAAGTTTCACGCAACATTAACCTGTACTGTATTATGTTCACGATCTGAAGCAAACTTCAAACAAGCAGTAATATCTTCCTTTTCTAATTCAGGAAAATCTTCAATGATTTCAGTTATTGACATACCTCGGGCTAACATATCAAAAATATCGTAAACAGTTATTCTCATTGACCTAATACAAGGTTTTCCACCTCGTTTACCTGCTTCTATTGTTATTCTGTTTTTATAATCCATCATAATTACCTCAATATTTCATATACCATAAATTAATAAACAACAAAGATTGATTCTTGAGATTTAAGTAACTTCTTGAAAAACCGCTTTGCAGCTTGCTTGTCCTTACGCTTCTGAACAAGGATATCAATCACGTCACCATCCTGATCAACCGCACGCCAAAGGTAATGTAGCTCTCCATCAATTTTGATAAAGACTTCATCCAGAAACCAGCGGTCACTCTTTTTACCGTGCTTTTTTCTGAGGTTTTTGGCATAGAGTTCACCAAACTTTAAACCCCATTGACGGATTGCCTCGTAAGTTACTTTGATGCCACGATAGATATGTTAGAATTTCTTCAATATCTCGCAAGCTTAATGTAAACTGGTAATAGAGCCAAACTGTATGACTTATTATTTCGGATGGGTATCTGTGACCTGAATAAGGATTTTTGTTTTGAGTTTTCATTGCCAGATTATGGCACTAATTTTCAGGCATTTCCATTAACTTGATAGTACCCACCATTGGAGCATGTTAGTGATTGATGAATTGCTTGAAACCCGCATGAGAAGTGGAGCTGGTGATGGGACTCGAACCCGCGACCGGCTGATTACAAATCAGATTCATAGGGTTACACTGTACAACAAATAACAGTAGTCACCCGTCAGCAGCAACAATAAACAACAAAGGTTTCACGGATTCGAAAATGGCCTTGAGTGTTGCTGAGTATGTATGGTTACTGTGTTTTGTTGAGAGCTACTGCACCAAATTTGCACCATTGGGTTTTTGGTGGAATTTAGACAGTTAAAAATTTTAAATTATTTTGTTACTTTCTCTGAGCCGCTGATTTAAGTGCTCAATACTTGATATGCTCTTACATTCTAATAAAGTTCTTCAAAAAAGATGCATCAATTATTTTTCAATACCTAAATTTTACACCTACTCCATAAAATATTCATCACACTCATTAATTATAAACTCTGGAATTAGTTCGTATTTGTGTGGATTAAGTTGGCTTATATATTCATTCTCAATGTGAAATGATTCATTAATATATTTTTTAACTACATTATTGTCATGAGCATCATTTAATATCCTAAATATTTGCAACTTTTCGTAACCACTAAAACATTGATCGTATATATTTTTCATTTGAGAAATATCATTGATTTTTTCCAATATCCTTTGATAGTTAAACTCTGGGACTCGATCTAATATTTTTTGAGTTGCCAAACAAACATCTTCCTGTGACATATCTACGGGTTCCTCACCAGACCAATCAATTGGAACATCACGTTTATGCAACAAATTGGATATTAATTGGTATTCTTTACCCTTATCATTTATGGTTTCGTATTGTCGCCTCAGGTAAACTAATTTTATAATTTCTTCATCATTACTCTGAATATTTTCATCGCATACTTGGGAAAATGTTTTAACATCATTTTTTGTAATTGGAAGTTCTGATACTATCCCTCCTCTTGATGTAAGAAAGTATGCCTTTGGTACTGGGTTGAATATATGTGATTGAGTTTTTACCATATCTATAATTGGCTCTAAATCGTGCGTAAACATCAAAACTGTTTTTCCTCTAAGAGAATATTTTCCACGAAACAACATCTCTAAAATGGCATATTTTTTGTTTTTATCAAATGATGAGATAGGATCATCCAATACAATTAAACTTGGTGAATTTGATAAACATTCATACATAAACAAAACAAGCGAAAAAGCATTCTTTTCACCGTAACTAAGGTGTTGATCACCACCCGCTATAGCTTGAGAGCAATCATGATGAAGTAGCTTTAATTTGTATTCTTGTGAATTATCAGTTATTTCGACACTATATTTGTACCCTGCATATCTTAAAAAGTTATTTATCTCCTCTTTTCTCTCTTCAATTGTTTTTCTTATACCTTCTTTTTGCATATTAACTTGCCCCTGAAGGTGACCAGCTTTTTCAAGAACATCATCTAAAGACTTGTTTAACTTTTCAACAATTCTCTTCGTATTTTCAGAATTAAGTAGTGGCAACAGATTTAAATTAATTTTTAGTGATTGAATTTTTACAATTACCTTATCTACATTTTCAAATGTAAAAAATGTAATATCTTTAAGAGTAAAAAATTTATCCCTCAAAGTATCTATTTGCTCCTTAACCTGCTTTAGATAGGTAATTTCTGCCTTGGATATACCAATTTTATTTCTTGTTATTTGATATATATTGTTTTTTGCATCATCGCTGAAATATTTTTCAAGCCTTTCAACAACACCTAAAACTCTTATAAGATGTTCTATTGATTTTGCATCAAATTCTTTACTTACTCTTCTAATCTGTTCATGCTTTTCTTTAGTTGAAGATGTGCAATATGGGCAATTATCAGATATTTCTAGAAAATCATTTCCTGTAATCTGCCATTTTATCCATTTTGTATTTTTTTCCGACTTAAGAAGTTGAGAATATGATTCAAGACCTTCTGGTATATTTTCAATTTTATTCCCTTTGCCTAAACCTTTTCCTATTGCACTAGCGGCAGAGTAGCCACTTTTAGACTTACCAAAACATTCACTGAGTTCAGTAAGATCTGATATAATTAGATCAATATCTTGATTTGAATCAAACGTATCTTTAATGCTTGATACTATTTTTTCAATCTCTTCAAGCTTTTTATTATATTCTTCATTCTTAACAAATATTTCGAAACTATTTGAAATTAATTCATCTTGTTTAAAAACAAATTGATCAATATATGATTCATTAAATACAGCCACTGAATCTATTGACTCAATACCAGACACTTCAGGAACAATATTATCAGGGTTGTTTTCTTGAAATTTAAAAGGGGTAAGCTCTACTAAACGAGCCACATCAGAACACTTGAATTGAATTGCACTGGAAATCGTGCTTTTCCCCGTACCATTCACACCAAACTTTATGTTAAGGGTAGCCTCTTCTATATGAACACCTGCATTATCAATGCTATTGCAATTTTTAACTAAAACTTCCATTCACTGTGTACCTGTTATTTCATCCAGCAATTAAAGCATCACAAATTTGACATCTAAATTGAAGATAAAACAATTAATTTATCTATAATAACGCTAATATATTTGTGCGTGTTCATGCAATTTAAATCATCCTCTACCTAATTTTCAACATAATTTTTCATCACTCATAGAATGATAAAGGGAAGCTAGTTTTCTCGATGAAACACGAAATTGACTCCGTCTCTTAGTTTTTGGATTCTTACTGTGGGCATTTTCCATTTTTATACCGGGATCATAATAAATATCCTTATTTACCATTGCAGACAAGAGTTTAAAAAAATCAGTGCCTTCACCAAGCTTTATTGTATTGCTGTAATGATACTCTCTAAATCCTTCGTTTTTTGATAAGGAAGGTATATAGGCCGCCTGAGCATGTTTTCTTTTCCAGTGATCAATAATATGACTAAACCCCCAAAGAGCTGCAATTTCTTCATCACGAGATACAAGTGCTATACCGCCAGACGCATCTGTTATTTTATTAGATGCCTTGTCATAGCCTATTAATTCAAGGCTCAAATTAGTTGTTTTATTTGTTTCACCTATTCTATGAGGACTGCTAAAATTTATTCGATTTTTCTTTCCACTTTTATCTGCATATCCAAATTTATACAGAAAATCAATCACGCCCTCTTTTTTATAAAAACCACCTGTTGGCTCTGGCGTCATTAACGTAATAACTTTTGAGTAATCTCTCCCAAATGAAGGCACACTATACTGTTTAATTTCCCAACCTAAATAGTCAGGTTCAGAATAACCATTTGGAGTTATTCCAAGCTCTGCTTCCAAAGTATAACCACCACAGTTTGAGCTATTACAATCAACATGAGAGTTATCTTTTTTAAGTCTTTTCCCCTTAATCCAGCCAAGTCCATGTATTCTTCGCAATTCCGATAATAATTGGCTTTTGTTATTTCCAATACTAAGTTTGATTTCTCCGAACAGCCCATGCTTAAAATCAGGTGTCATATCTATAGCTTGCTGAGATAAAATTGATTCAGGAGATGCAAGATAACCAATAACAGAACCATCATTTGAGACGCCCAGAAACAAAACTCTTCCATTATCACGTCCTCTTTTTAGCGGATTCATTAATTCGCTTGGGGCATTACCACAACCTTTTAGAAATCCAGAGAAACGAACTTCAGGATATTGTGGATATAGAATTAATTGAGCATTGGGAGCTTTAGATATATTGCCATCAGAATTCATCCAGTAAAAATCCAAAGACGCTGTAAACTTAACACTGCTTTTACTTTTTTTTCCTGATGTTGATTGAGATGCTTCAAGTTCTCCAGTTGGAATTATATTTAAAACTGAAAAATCAGCACCAAAATAAGGTTGATTTTTACTGTTATCATTAGGTGCCAGTGTTTTATAGTAAAGCTTTGTAATATTCTGACCAGACATTATCAACATTAATTTAGTCAAATCAGTTTCAATTTCTTTACGATCACCCATATATTATCCTAAATAATTGTTTTATTTTTTTAGGGTCTAAACCTGAATTGACAGGGTACATTAAAAAATCATCTTTTTATATCTCAATGTTATTTTTACATATTTAGCACCTTGTTTATCCGGGTTATATATGTGAAAATATTTCACACTAACGACCCAGAGAGAAAATAATGAATCAGGAACTAGAACTAATAAATCAATTACTGGAAATTTATGATCAGAAGTTTCTAGCAGAATATCTGAATCAATACAATTGCCACAACTGGACAAGGGAAACTATTAACAAATGGGTTAATGGTAAAAGTAAAACGACTACCCTATCCCATACTGAATTTAACGCTCTAAAAATTGATTTATTACCTCCTCCACCTAAACAGAACTGGAAAGAAGATTTTACATTTATTGATTTATTTGCAGGTATTGGTGGAATTAGGAAGGGATTTGAAGATTCTAAAGGTAAATGCATTTTTACCAGTGAATGGAATAAATATGCAATTAAGACCTACAAAGCAAATCATTACTGCGATCCTAAAGAGCACACTTTCAACGAAGACATTCGAGACGTTACCCTAACAGATGATCTGACAATCTCTGACAATCAAGCATACGAACATATCAACAAAATCATTCCTGACCATGATGTTCTTCTTGCAGGCTTTCCTTGCCAACCATTTTCAATTGCAGGAGTTTCAAAAAAGAACTCTCTTGGCAGAAAACATGGATTTGAATGTACAACTCAGGGCACTTTATTTTTTGATGTAGCTAGAATCATAAAAGCCAAACAACCTACAGCTTTTTTATTAGAAAATGTAAAAAACCTGAAAAGCCATGACAAAGGAAAGACCTTTAAAATTATAACTCAAACCTTAGATGAATTGGGTTATTTCATATCTGATGTTGATATAACAGGTTCAAATGACCCAAAAGTCATTGATGCACAAAATTTTTTACCTCAACACAGAGAAAGAATACTTCTGGTTGGTTTCCGAAAAGATTTAGGTGTTCATCATGGATTTACCCTAAAAGATGTAAAAAAGAAATTCCCCAAAAAAGTTCCAATACTTAAAGATATCCTTGAGCCAGCAGATATTGTAGATAAAAAATATATTCTATCGCCTAAATTATGGTCATATTTATTTAATTATGCCCTAAAACACAAGGCAAAAGGAAATGGCTTTGGGTATGGACTCGTTAATGACAATAGTACAGCACGAACACTTTCTGCAAGATATTACAAGGATGGTTCTGAAATTTTGATAAACAGAGGATGGAATGACTCTAAAAACATCAATAACGAAAAAGATATGGAATTTCGTCCACGAAGACTTACTCCAAGAGAGTGCTCAAGATTAATGGGGTTTGATGGTATAGGAAAAGAAAACTTTAAAATTCCAGTATCTGATACTCAAGCATATAAACAATTTGGTAACTCTGTTGTAGTGCCTGTCTTTTCAGCAGTTGCAAAGTTAATGAAGTCAAGAATTGTTGAAGGTAAGAAAATTCTCGAAAATATAAATAACGTTGCCTGAAATTCATGAAATATGATTATATATCAGCACCCAATATTTGGCTACTTCTATAAATTAGGCGCCTATAACCTAAGATTTTAAGGAGCAGATTAATCTTGCACAGTAACAAAAAACCTTATACAACACCTCCTTTATTTGAAGACATTATTTTTTTGAGGGCATTATTCTGTCCAATTATAATTGCTTTAATAATCTCATTTATAATTTTATTAAGTCCTGAAAGTGTCACAATATTTTTAAATAATTTAATTAAAAATTTAAAACTACCGATTGCCATAGCCGCACTATCTATCCCTCTTACAGCATTTGTAATAGCAAACCAAAGATCCAAGCTAATGTTAAAACAAATTGAAAAAAGTACTGAACAACAAGCCTTTTCTAATTATACGCACCACATGAATGAGTTTAAGGAATTCTGCCTAAATCAAGATGAGCCAATAAACAGACTCATGATGAGAAAAAATATTAAATTTGATGTCATACCAACTTTTTTTGACACTCCTATGTCCCCATGGAAATTATATAAAGCAATTTACCCATTTGCAAAATCTGGCAATTTTAATATTAATGCTGAAATAATATTAGATATCGAAAAACATACAGATAAAAAGAATATTTTTTTTGATCTTCGTGATAAATATAGTAAATTATTTGGCGTGAAATATTCATTTTTGAACGAAGCTGAAGAGAAGAAACTAATATTTGAACAGAAAGTAATTCTAGATAAACTAATGAAAACTAATAAAGAAAACGCCTCTGCGTCTCTTATTCAAACTGGAACAATGCCAGTAAAACTTGATGATCAAATGAGAGAACTTCAGGTGAAAATACAAACCCAAAATATCATTTTAGGTAAATTAAAACATTATAAAGCATTGCAAGAAGACAATATAAATCACAATATTAGAGAAATACTAATTGAAATTCTAATGAGGTTTGATGCAGAAGATAATTCTAAATATTTAGAAATTCTCAGATAGAACACATCAAGATAAAATATAAAACTGGTTAACTGAGTATGCATCAGTTAACAACAGAGTCTAATTCAACAAATAGCTCATACAATACAACAACTTAGTATAACCAAGTAACCCTACCCATTCTAAAAGTCACCAATAAGTCACCAAATTGTTATTAATTTCAGCACTTTTCATGGCAGGATTTTAATGGATAAAACAACTAGCTTATTAAGTGGTAGCGAAAGTGGCTATTAGTGACGTGGTCATAAATAGTTAATACTTTGATATTTAACGTTCACAACGTTCACACCTGACGATTTATATTCTGCTTTGCATCGGAATGAATTGAAAATCTAGCAGTTAAAATATTTAATTGGATTGGCTGCACCTTTGGGGAAATATGATTTGATTGATTTATATCTTAACTCATTAATTATTTTGGAATCGGTGACTTGCCTACCTTCAAATGCCCATCGTTTACCACCGTTATAATCCTCTTGCATCCACCGATCAATTTCATAAACTTCTCTGGTCAAACCTTTGTAGGTTGCAACTGCATATTTTGCCTTGGATCTTCTTTCGCCAATCACCCAGAATTTTCGTGTTGCCTCATAAAGCTCTTCGCTCGTCATTGTACGCTTGTAACGTTTATTGATATTGGTCAGAATGAGTTTAATATCAGTCTTAAGTTCTTCTGAATCATACATTGCTGATATTTCATCTGTAGAATGGATGCTATAATCACTTGCATAGTGGCCTCCTTACTCATTGGTTAATATATCTTCTCCAATTGGCTAAACATACTTGCATCGCATCTTCAATGTTTATCCTTTTATCTAGAAGATCAGTACGAACTTTACCATTATATAATATTCAATCTTTAATGCTGACATCTTTTCAGCTACAACAGATGAAATAATCTGGTAAAGAGTTTATTCAGCATTTCTTATCTTTCACAGGACAGTTTCTAGCATCGTGCCCAGATCCATCGCAAATACTGCAACGTCTAGCAGTTGGGCAGGTTTGTGCATTATGACCCTTTTCTTCACAAATGCTACACCGAATTGTTTCTGGGCATGTCCTTGAGTTATGTCCTGGCCCTCCACATGTACCACATCTATTTGTATTTGGGCAAGTTCTTGCTGTGTGGTTGCCTGCACCACAGATGCTACAAGCCATAATAACTCCTACTAAATTTAAATATTTATTATTTGTCTAAACACTATCATACATAAAGTCTAGTACAACATGTCTTTAACGACCAGTAAATAGAAGCTAAGCTGTTGCTTATTGACTATGAAAATACTAATCCATGCCCATTGCACTCACAAGCTGATTCGCATGTTTATCCAATGCAGCTCTAACGTGATCCTGTGCAAATTTAGCGTAAATGGCAGTGGTCGCCTGATTGCTGTGATTTAGAACTCTGCCGATTAAGTGCAGACTGTTTCCATTTTGCGCCAACATACTACCAACGGTACGCCTTAGGTCATGCAAGCGAACATCAGGAATACCTGCTTCTATTCTTATTTTTTCCCAAGGCCTTTGAATGGTGGTTAAGTGTGAATCATTGCGTGGAAAGATGAATGGGTTATCATCCAGTTTTGGTGTGTTATTTAAGATGTCCATTGCCTGTTTTGACAGTGGTATGTAATGCGGTTTTGAATTCTTTGTTTCAGGTATTTTCAACTCCATTTGGCCTTCGTCTATATCAGACCACTTGGCACTGAGTAATTCTTGTTTCCGGCAACCAGTTAAAAGATACAACCAAATTGCTGAATTGATGTATGGGTCTGCGTTATTTATCGTCTTGGCTAGTCGCTGAAGTTCTGCCTGATTTAACCAACGGTCTCTTTTAGTTTCTTTGAACATGGGATGACCAACAGCAGGGTTAATTTTCTGATCATCAAGAAAACCCCATTGGTAGGATAAATTAAATAATCTACGAATTAATGACAGCACCCTATTAGCTTCATAGGGAGCATCCTTACCAATATTGTGATGGAGACTTGCTATGTTGGCTTTGGTGATTGCTGAGACGTTGATGTTTTTCCATTTCGGCAACACAAATTTGTTGATCCGTCTCTGGTCTTCTTTGTAGCTTTTCTTTTGAACAGCATAATTGTCTAAATAGTATTGGCACAAGTCCCCTACTTTTGTTCCTCGTCTGGTTGACTGCCTAACTTCTAATGGGTCTATGCCATCAATTAATGAGATACTGTATTTTTTAACCAATTGTCGGGCTTTCTTCAAAGTCAGTACGTTTGTTGATCCAATGGTTAATAATCGTTTGCGGTTATTGAAGCGATAGGAGAATACAAAAGCTTTTTTTTCTGAGGGGTAAATTCTAACACCGAATCCGGGTAATGAGTCATCCCAGCGGATGTCCTTTCTTGGTGCTGGTTGGTTATAACTGAAATATTCAATTTGTGAGACTGAAAGCTTCATCACCATCAATTATGCTATGAATAATATTCATTATATCATAAATAACTAATAATATCAATATCTTACAACAACTTCAAGCATTTCAAGTGCTATATATTATAGTATAGCGTTATTTCTTTTCATTCAATACAGCAAGTATTTTAACGGCCTTATCTAACTGCAAATCATCCAGTGAACGTGCAATTTCTTTTAATTCCATCATCAGGCGTACACGTTCTTTATTTTCTTGGGTATCTGCGTCAAAATCAAAGAAATCCACAACAGGTACATTTAGTTTGTCTGCCATAGCCTGAATTGTTTCAAAGCTGGGCAAGCTAACTCCTCGCTCAAGATTACAAATGCATCCTCAGAACGACCAATCAATTCTGCTAGTTTTGCCTGAGTTAAGCCCTTATATTTTCGGATGGCTTTGATTCTTTGTTTAACTCGATCTTTTAATTCCATAATGAAATACTCCTATTTTTGAGCATTTCATAGAACAGATAGTTATCGGTCTTTATTATATTATTCCGTATATTTCTAAAGTTTTTCAACAATAAACCGTTAAACAATCATACGGGGTTGGGACTATTGGGTTATTTTCGGAATGATTAGCGTAAATCGGATAGCCGAGGGTCTTTCTCCCCCAGCCTCCACAACACCCTGCATGCGGGTCCGCACAGGGCGTTACCTAAAATGATAAACAAATTGGCCTATCTATC
>Ga0233443_1003210_pt1 | contig 11657 bp, 10 predicted proteins | sample SI_123_September_2_FD_182784 | JGI IMG/M metagenome (GOLD analysis project Ga0233443, IMG submission 182784) | Seawater microbial communities from Saanich Inlet, British Columbia, Canada - SI_123_September2016_200_MG | ecosystem: Environmental > Aquatic > Marine > Inlet | place: Canada: British... | reverse complement strand
CACAGGGTTAGCCAAAGGTCTTTGCCCCCAAACATCTAGATGATTAACTTCTCCAGAAAATGAAGCAATTGTCGCTTGGTTTTTCTTAAAAAAGGCTTTTTGAACTTCTTCTGTAGTATTAGGGTTTAAGATAATAATGGCTTCGTAGTTATTCACTTTTTCCATGGTTTCCTTCCGGTTTTAGCCCATTTGATAAGCCAAATGAACAAGGATTGATATAAGTAACCCAAGACTTTTAACATAAAAAAGCCTGGATTTTCAAGGAAATTATCCATTTTTTAATCAATCCAAGCTATTCTATAACCCATGCTATATCTAACAATTATCCGAGGTCCCCTTAAAGGACGCCAATTTCCAGTTAAAAACCGGCTTACGCTAGGGCGAAAAGGCACAGATATAATATTTCCCGACTCTAAGACCTCATCTAAGCATGCGCAAATTCAACTTAAAAATGGAAAATTTTACATAACTGACCTGGGTTCACGAAACGGTATCAAGTCAGAAGCTAAGACGCACCAATCTCTTCAACTTCAATTGGGCCTAGAATTTATAATAGGAGAAAACACCCTTAAGGTTATTGAGATTCAAGATGAACCTTTAGAAAAGCCCCAATTAGAAAAAATAACTCCGCACATAAGCACTGACTCTCCCTTATCCCATAACACTCCAATACCTAGCTCCACACCTAAGCAACTCACTTGGCAAGAGGAGTACTCTCAATTACTGGAGTCCTTAATTGAAAAAGCAGAGGATAAACATAATTCATCTCTTAAAACTTTTAAAAAAGATCTCACTCTTAAATTTGAACGAGGCCTGCAGGCAGAAACTCAGTGGAACATTAATTATGGACCTAAAACCATTGGGGCTGAAAGTCTAGAGTACCCCATCTACGAAAAAGGCGCTCCAGGCCTCTGTTTTCAAGTCTTACAAAATGAGCAAGGTATAGTTTTTAATACGCCTCATCCAAAAGTTGTGTTACTAAATGGAAAGTCTATTTTATCCGATACCCTTTGTAACGGAGATATTATCCAAATTTTAGAAACTCAAATAAAAGTAGAACTATGATAAAAGTTAAAAAAGAAACCGGACATTTTAAAAGCTTTGACGGAACAAAAATTTATTACGAAGTTCGTGGCAAGGGCACCCCAATTATATTTTGTTATGGCATAGGTTGCTTATTTAACCATTGGCGCCATCAAATAAAATATTTTTCTGAAAATGGTTACAAAACTATAGTCTTTGACTACCGAGCGCACCACCAATCAGATGTTCCAGAAGATCATGAGAATCTTGATATGGAATCTCTAGCAAAAGACATCAAGGGCCTTACAGAGCATCTAAAAATCAAAAAAGCGATTTTTTGCTCACATAGTTTTGGTGGGCAAATTATGGTAAAAACTTTTGATCTCTATCCAGAAATTTTTTCACACCTGATCTTTATAAACGGTTTTATTTCTAACCCAATTAAAGGCATGTTCGGTGGTGATGTTCCTGCAAAAGTGTTTAACTTTTTCAATCGAGGTTACGATCTGCTACCTGAAACACTCACTTACTTATGGAAATTTTCTGTTCAAAACCCTCTGGCCATACCATTAAGTGCTCTTGCTGGTGGATTTAATCTGTCTCTGACTTCCATAAAAGATATTGAAATCTATATCAAAGGAATTGCAAATTTAGATTTACAATCTTTCTTAGCTTTATTCGAACAAATGATGGAGTACGATGGACACCAAGTATTAAAACGCATCAATGTTCCCACCTTAATCATTGGTGGAAAAAATGATGGGGTCACCCCTGTTTCTTATCAAGAGGAATTGCACCGAAGTATTAAAGATAGCGAGCTCTCTATGATTCCAATGGGTTCACATTGTACTCAGCTTGACCTTCCAGATTATGTAAATTTAAAAATTGAAAAATTTATTCAAACTCATAAGGTCAAAAAACCAAGAGTTAAGAGAGCTCCTAAGGATGAGGTTTCTAAGGAAATTTAAGATTTTATTTTTATTTAATTATAATCTGCCAAATTTACATCCCATAGAACTTTCTCCATCCATGGGAGATCGGGCCTAAAGGCAGCCCGAACCCACCAATTCCCCCACGTCGTGTGGGGGAATCTAATATAAAAACACTTTCAGTGCACCTCAGATACTAAATTTTTATGAGATCTAATGGCACGATGCCATTTGATAGTGGAGCTCGAGGCGACCAGCCTCGATTATCAGGATGTTCAGCACTCAATCGAAGTGAATAAATCCAATCGAAAAAGGCCGGTGTTAAACCGACCTTTTTTAAACTTTTTGATTTCTACTAATTACCTATAAGAAATAGCATCAATTTCAAAGCCAAACTTATTTACACTTTTATCTGAATCAAATTGAATAATCATTTTTCCACCCGTAACTACAGGAGAAAAGCTGTCATCATTCACACCACTCATGATTCCTAAAATATTACCGTCGGCATCTTTGAAAGTTACTTTATCATAACTTTTTTCTGTGTCGAAACGCTTAAAATGTAAAGCCATTGCTGAAACACTATCAAGCTCTATAACCCACTGTTTAGATGTACTACCAAGATATGGATGAGCCGTTTCTAATTTATACTCTTTGGAAGCCCAATAGTAAGGGTCGTTTGGATCTTTAGGTGCAGGCTCATTAAGTAAAGCATAATAAGCATTTGCAACACCACCAGCTACAGTTTTGACTCTTAACTGTGAAAGCGGCTTTGCTGTGGCGATGAGTCTTTCTTTGATTTCTTTATGAGTCATTTCAGGAAACTCTGAAAGTAACAAGGCTGCAATACCCGAAACGTGAGGAGTTGCCATAGAAGTACCTGACCAAGATTTATATCCACCAGGAGTAGAACTTAAAATGCCAACACCAGGTGCTGCTACATCAACTGTTTTTTGCCCATAACAAGAAAACCCAGCAAGACGACCATTATTATCAATAGCGGCTACTGATACTACATTTTCTACGTCATAGGTTGCGGGGTAAGTTGGCTTTGCATCGTTATCACCAGAATGATTCCCTGCTGCTGCCACAAATAGTGCTCCAGCATCACTTGCTCTTTTAATAGCATCTTCAAGTGCCTGAGAATGACTACCACCGCCCCAAGAGTTAGACATTATATTTGCACCCATTTTAGATGCATAATCAATGGATTTTAAAGCACCTTCTAAAGATCCGCTGCCAGATTTAGTTAGAAACTTTAGAGCCATGATTCTTACATTCCATGCAACACCAACAAGGCCTTTTCCGTCATTACCCTTTGCACCAATAGTACCTGAACAATGAGATCCATGACCATGATCATCAATTGGATCAGAATCTGTATTTGCAAAATCGTAACCGTACACATCATCTATATAACCATTACCGTCATCATCTTTGCCCGCTTCACCGTTTAGTTCAGCATCATTAGTCCACATATTAGGACTTAAATCAGAAAGTGTATAATCAACACCCGTGTCGATGACAGCAACAATGACTTTCTTAGAACCTGTTTGAATGTCCCAAGCTTGTTCTGCTCCAATATCTACACCTGCTAATGCATTTCCTTTGTTTACTAAACCCCAAAGCTTACTAAGTTCAGGATCATCCGGTAAACGATTTGTTCTATATATATAGTTTGGTTCTGCATACTCAATTTCAGGCTGGTTATTTAAAGCCGTAAGAGCAAACTGTGTCTTTTCTAAAAACTCTCTTTTTACTAATATTGTATTATTTTCCTCAGAAATCACTCGCACACCCTGAGTTGCAAACTTTTCCAAATTTAAATCTGTTAAAGATTTAACATCATTTTTTAATTTTACTACATATTCGCCAGGTACCGCTTCAAACTGCTCAACATTTGCAAATGTATATTGTGTAAGCCCTATCGCTATCAAAGACACACATATTTTTTTTATTGAAATTCGTTTCATTGATCCTCCAATGTTGAAACAAAGCTGCCATTCCATGACAATTTTTCTTTAGTCCCAAATCGTATCAACGATCTAACGAATTTCTAATGATTATAAAATAAGCTGCGTAAATTTTAGACTTAAGAACCAGTCCTGGATTTACTCAATGGATGAGCTGTTTCTAGATCAAAGGCTAACTGTTTATAGTCTTTCTGTTTTCCAGTATTATGATTTTCATTAAATTTTAACACATTAGCCTTTTCTTGAAACTTATTTGTTCTTGGAGACTGCTCATTAGATAATTTTATGAGAGACCTAACAAAAGCTTTTTGCGCACCGGTTGGACCATTGGCATCAAATCCTAACTCTTTAAAAATATCTTCAATTTTTTTCACAACATATCCTTTACCTGGTTTAATGTTGTCGGAATGTTTATGAAATCATTGAAGAGAATCTTAGATGATGCTGTAATTTAGACAGCTATTTGTTTGTGAATGGTTAAATTATAATTTAATTTAGGATTTTTTGTTTATGAACTCTACACTTATACTATTATTAACTTTTATATTCTTCAGTTTACCGGCTCTGTCTGAGACAAAAAGCTCACAGTATACCTTATCTTTGCAAAAAGGTTTTTCATTAAAAGAATTTGAACGCCCTCCTTATGGTTTTGAATCTAGTCATCTACTGCCACCCTTAATCACTTTAAACATAAAAAAAGATGTCCCAACCTCTTATTGGCAAGTACAGCTTGATTTTATGAGTGTGGGCTTACCTTTTATTAACTTCGATTACGGCGGAAAGTTCAAACTCTCCCCCAACCTCGAGTTCACTGCAGGACTAGGGATTACATTAAATAATGTTATAAAAACTGAACCCTATAAGGACTCTCAATTTTCCTATGTAGCCTATTCACTATTTGCGAATGGTGAGTACCAATTAGGCCCCTTTTTAATTGGTACCAATTTTCGTTTTAAAGAAATTACTGAAACCACATTAGCTAGTTTTGAAAGTAAAACTACCAAAATTGATCATGACTCCGACTACATTCTTTCACCTTATATATTAGTGGATGTATATATTCTCAAACTGAAAGGCGAATACACCTTATACCAACTGGGTAGAACAGCCATTGCATCTGATGATTTTGGCTATGGCTACAACAGTCTTTCAGTGGGTATAGCAAAGCTTTCCGTGGGTATACCTCTTCCCAAAATGACTCTTTGGATTACTTATCAAAAGCTAGATAATATCAGTGATGAAACCGCTTTTATGTACCAAGCTCCCCATTTTTCCAGAGATTATTTGCTGGCAAAAGAAGCTGCATTTGCTAACCTCACATGGAGATTTTAATATGAAAAAAAATCCTCTCTTAGTTTTTATTCTCTCGTTCTTAGGATTGGGCTGTGATGGAAACATCTCTGTAACAGAAACTATCTACTTAGAGACTGACTCTTATATTAGCTCAAGTAATTCAGATAACCATTCTTTAAGCACCGTTTTAAAAATTTCAAAAACGGCCACATCTGAAGAGCGGATTATATTAAAATTTCCAACAGGTTCAAGAGATCAAGATACCAATATGGGCGATTGTTTGACCACCTATCCGTGTAATGTTTTTTTTCTACCTGTAGCCATAGTGACCTCATTACTTAATATTGTTGGCACATGTGTGGATGAAATAAAAAGTAACCCCGATAATTTAGATTGGGCCATTCTAAAACTAAATACTACCGATGGGTCTACACCCAACACAGACCTAATTAATTTAGATTCTTTAAATAAACCTTGGTGGCACACTGTCAGTTGGGATTATGCACACCCTTTTTCTAATGAGGGCTTATGGACATCCCAGGGTGGAGACATTAATTCTAACATTAACCTACTTAATAAAACCGCTGGTATGGAAACCACAGAAGTTTGTGATAGTGACACAATATGCTTTAATATTACAGATTACTTTAAAACCGTAGTCACTCAAACAAGCCCAACACATTATGGTCTTCTACTTTCCGCTGCAGACACAACGCTCACTCAAATTCCAATACATTCTGTACAAGCAAACACATCTTTCACCCCTAGAATTGTGGCTAAATACACCGGCACTTGTTTTACAACATCATCAGAGAAGGGTTCTACACACTACCTTGGAAATGAGCTTTACTAATACATCAAATGAGGAATTAGTTCCTTTAGAACTATAAACCATTATGTATATTTACATAGAATTAATCATTTTTTTATGTAAATAAACATAAATTATCGTTCTTTTATAGATGCCTTTAAAAATTGACGATTCATTCTAGAGATATTTTCAACGCTAATACCCTTAGGACATGCTGCCTCACAGGCTTCAGTATTAGTACATGCTCCAAAACCTTCAGTGTCCATTTGACGAACCATAGCCAAAGTACGAGCATCTTGTTCGATTTTACCTTGTGGTAGAAAAGATAAATGGGCCAGTTTTGCAGATACAAATAAACTTGCAGATGCATTTTTGCATGAAGCCACACAAGCCCCACAACCAATACATGTGGCTGCTTCAAAAGCTAAATCAGAATCTGGTTTATTAATCGGAAGGCTATTGGCATCTTGCGCTCCACCTGTATTTACAGATACATAACCACCAGATTCAATAACACGATCAAAACTAGATCTATCCACAACTAAATCACGAATAATTGGAAAAGCTTTCGCTCTAAATGGCTCTACAGTAATTGTATCTCCATCTTTAAATTTACGCATATGTAACTGACATGTGGTTATCTCTTTATCTGGGCCATGAGCTTCACCATTAATTACCATGGAACAAGTACCACAAATCCCCTCGCGGCAATCATGATCAAATTCTATGGGACGCTGATTTAACCTTACTAAATCCTCGTTAACCACATCTAGCATTTCTAAAAAGGACATTTCAGAAGACAAGCCCTTAGCTTCATGGCTAATAAATTCGCCTTTTTTTCCTGGGCCATCTTGTTTCCAAATTTTTAAATGAATTGTCATTTCAGTAGAATTATCATTTCCCATTATATTGTCCTTCTTATTTATAAGACCGTGTTACAAGTTTAACATTTTCAAACTCTAACTCTTCTTGATGTCTAGTCCAACCAGCCGAGTTATGTTCCCAAGCACCAACATGACAAAAATTTTCATCATCACGTTTAGCTTCATTTTCTGGTGTTTGATGTTCTTCTCTAAAGTGACCACCACAAGATTCTTCTCTTTCAAGAGCATCTCGAGCCATAAGCTCTCCTAGTTCTAAAAAGTCAGCCACTCTTCCCGCTTTTTCAATTTCTGCGTTTTTAACATTTCGATCATCAGGTACTCTAACATTTTGCCAGAACTCTTCTTTAAGCTTTGGAATTTCTTCGATAGCTTTTGTTAGAGTTTCTTTCGATCTCGACATTCCCACATTTTCCCACATGATCTTGCCAAGCTGTCTGTGAAAGTCATCCACAGTTTTTTCACCTTTAATATTAAAAAGCTTTTCCTCTTGAGCCTTCACTGCCATTACACTGGCCTTAAACGCGTCATGATTTTCATCAACAGGCGCTAAAGCCGTTGAGCCTAAATAATGTCCTAATGTGTAAGGAATAACAAAATAACCGTCTGCAAGCCCTTGCATTAAAGCAGATGCTCCCAATCGATTTGCTCCATGATCAGAAAAGTTTGCTTCACCTAAAACATGAAGTCCTGGAATGGTAGATTGTAAATTATAATCTACCCATAACCCACCCATAGTGTAATGCACAGCTGGGAAAATCTTCATAGGTGTTTCATATGGGTTTTCGCCAGATATTTTTTCATACATCTGAAATAAATTTCCATATTTAGCACTCACTGCATCTTTTCCTAATCTTCCAATGGCTTCTTTAAAATCTAAATAAACAGCAACACCCGTAGCGCCAACACCATTATTTTCATCAACTCTAAATTTTGCCTGACGAGAAGCCACATCTCTAGGCACTAGATTTCCAAAAGAAGGATAAATTCTTTCTAAATAGTAATCCCTTTCTGATTCAGGAATATCCACAGGGTTTTTGCCTTTGCTGGATTCCTTAGGGACCCAAACTCGTCCATCATTTCTTAAAGACTCAGACATCAAAGTTAGCTTTGACTGATAGTCTCCAGAAACAGGAATACAAGTAGGGTGAATTTGTGTGTAACAAGGGTTTGCAAAGAAGGCTCCTTTTTTATGACAGCGCCAAGCTGCTGTGGCATTAGAACCCATTGCATTTGTGGATAGAAAAAATAAATTTCCGTAACCACCAGTTGCTAAAACAACAGCATCAGCAGCAAAGGATTCAACTTCGCCATTTACTAAATTTCTAGTGGTTATACCTCGAGCCACTCCGTCTACAGTTACAAGATCCAGCATCTCATAACGAGTATACATTTTAACTGTACCTTTGTTTACTTGTCGCATAAGAGCAGAATAAGCCCCTAAAAGAAGTTGTTGTCCTGTTTGTCCTCGAGCATAAAAAGTTCTGGAAACCTGAGCCCCACCAAAAGAACGATTATCTAAAAGGCCACCATATTCGCGTGCAAAAGGAACACCCTGGGCAACACATTGATCAATAATATTATTAGAAACTTCGGCTAAACGATGAACATTAGATTCTCGAGAGCGATAGTCTCCGCCCTTGATTGTATCATAAAAAAGATTGTAAACAGAATCACCATCATTAGGGTAATTTTTTGCAGCATTAATTCCACCCTGTGCAGCAATAGAATGTGCTCTTCTTGCAGAATCTTGAACACAAAAGGATTTTACATTGTAACCAAGTTCACCTAAGGTTGCTGCTGCGGCTCCACCCGCTAAGCCCGTTCCCACAACAATCACATTAAATTTTCTTTTATTTGCTGGATTTACTCTTTTCATCTCAAAACGATGACGTTGCCACTTTGTTTGTAAGTCCCCAGAAGGCGCGTTTGATTTTAATTCTGTATTTGGCTTGATGCTCATTTTAAATCCTTTATTGAAAGAAGAATATGTAAACAGGTTGGGCGATAAATCCTAATGAAACAATAAGTGCTACACCTAGTCCAACAGTTCGAACTTTCGCTTCATACTGAGGGTGATTAAATCCAAAAGTTTTTAAAGCCGATTGAATTCCGTGAGATAAATGTAACCCCAACATCACCATACAAAGCACATAACCAACCACGAATAGTGGTGAAGCAAAAACTTCCACCATAAGTTTATATAAGTCTCTAACTACTAAACCATCATATTCAGCTGTATAATATGTTCCATATTTAAAAGTGATTAAATGTGAAACCATAAAAATAAAAATCACAGCGCCTTGTATCCACATTGCTTTTGTAACAGGATCTGTTTTCTTTTTTCCCTTAGCTTGCAGTGCATATTTATCTGGGCGAGCCACCATATTGCTAGCTGTGAGCTTAATGGCAACTGCCAAATGAACCACAAATAAAACCACAAGACCAATCTCAGCCACAATGATAAATGGATTCGAAATCAATTTGTAACTATACATATTGTAGGCTTCAGGTCCCACAAAGATTAAAAAATTTCCTAAAACATGAGAGAGAACAAACAGAGCAAACAAAAGCCCCGTGGTTGCCACAACATATTTTTGCCCAATGGATGATTTAATAAAACCAAAAATTCCCATGTTTATAACCTCTATAATGTAATTTATGTGTGTTAAATTAACTCGAATATTGCTGGCTGTCCATAATGATTTTTTTTTGCTTTCATAAATTTTATTTTTTACCAGGACCTTTGACCCTAACTGTTTAAACTTTATCTTTTAAATATGGGTAAACTTAATGCAGATTTTTTTGTGGTTAACCTCTCCTCTTCAAGAACATGACAAATATTACCTTTTGTCTATCTTAAATCTAATAAAGCCAAAGCAGTAAATGCCTTCTTTAAAAACTCTATGTAAAATTTAATATCTTAGGACAACAAACAATTAATTTCATTTCCCAAAATTAAACCCTCTACATTTCAAAAGTTCTTGCAACTTTAGCCTTCTGCTTGAGCTTATTTTAAAACACAATCAGAGGATCTAAAATATAATACACCAGCCTTCTCATAAACTTCTTTTATTTTCCTTAAAAAGCTTATATATTAGGCCTACTTTTTACTTTAAACATACTCTTTCCAAACACATGAGGTAAATATGAATATTTATGTTTGTATAAAACAAGTGCCAGATACGGAATCTAAAATTAAGCTTAATAGCGATGCTTCTTTTATAGACACAGCTGCAGTAAAATGGGTCATGAACCCTTACGATGAAAATGCAGTTGAAGAAGCCATAAAGCTTAAAACTTCACAAGAAGGCTCAAAAGTTACTATAATTAGTGTCGGGCCTAAAAAAAGAACCACTGAAGCCCTAAGAACAGCTCTTGCCATGGGCGCCGATGATGCGATCTTAGTGGACGGGCCAGATTATTTAGCCCCAAATCTCACAGCAAAAGCCCTAGCTAAAACTATTGAACAAGAAGGCAAAACAGATAATACTCAAATTTTTACCGGCAAACTAGCCATCGATTTTAACAACTCCTCAGTAAGTCAAATGTTAGCTGAACACTTAAACCTACCTCATGCCACAGTGGTATCCAAATTTGAAACCACTGGCGCTGAAACCACTGTTCAACGTGAAGTTGAGGGTGGTAGTTTTGAAGTTATTCAACTTAAAGGATCTAATGTTGTTGCCGCAAACAAAGGGCTAAATACCCCTCGTTACGCATCCTTGCCCGGCATAATGAAAGCAAAGAAAAAACCTTTGAAAGAAATCAACCTGTCTGACCTTGGCATCTCAGAAGAAGATGGCGCTCTTTCGTATAGCGCTTTTCAACTCCCTGCGGAAAAGCCCCCAGTACAAATGATAGATGGCGAAGCCCCCGCTCAAGCCAAAGAACTTGTTAGTTTATTAAGAAATTCTGCCAAAGTTATATAAGGAGATAAAAATGAGTAAAATTTTAGTGTTTTGTGAATTCAATAATGGTCTAATAAAAAAGGGAGCTTTGGAGCTCCTGAGTATTGCTAAAAATTCTGGTGCAGAAGTTATGAGTGCCATAATCGGAAAAGGAGCTCAGGACATGGCTCAACAGTCAGCCCACTATGGAGCTGCAAAATCATTTGTTTTAGAAAGCGATGATTTTTCTAACTATAACTCCGAAAGCTATACTCATGTTATGGCAGATATAATTCAGCAATCAGGTGCTGAAATTGTATTAGCTTCATCTAGTATGTTAGCAAAAGACCTTTTTCCAAGAGTCGCTGTTAAAACTAACTCTGCAGTTGCAAATGACTGCCATGAACTTGAAATATCTGGAGGCAATGTCACCGTTCGCCGCGCATTATATGCTGGTAAATGTACTGCCCAGGTGGATTTTAAAACTTCTGGCCCTAAAATAATTCTCATGCGCGCGAATCAACTTCCTGTAAACGATGCTGACACAGCTTTATCTTCAGAGGTTGTAGTTATTACCGCTCCTCAAATAGATCTGAAAACTTTAATTAAGGAAATCGTAAAAGGAACCTCTGAAAAACTAGATCTTACTGAGGCTAATATTATTGTTTCAGGTGGACGGGGCCTAAAAGATAAAGATAGCTATTATAGCTTGCTTGAACCTTTGGCTGATACTCTCGGAGCTACTTTGGGTGCTTCTCGTGCTATTGTAGATTCTGGTTGGTGCACACATGGCATGCAAGTTGGACAAACAGGGAAAACAGTTGCTCCTACTTTATATATCGCCTGTGGAATCTCAG
>Ga0233443_1003207_pt1 | contig 11673 bp, 9 predicted proteins | sample SI_123_September_2_FD_182784 | JGI IMG/M metagenome (GOLD analysis project Ga0233443, IMG submission 182784) | Seawater microbial communities from Saanich Inlet, British Columbia, Canada - SI_123_September2016_200_MG | ecosystem: Environmental > Aquatic > Marine > Inlet | place: Canada: British... | reverse complement strand
AATTAATCTCTCGTTCATTATTAGAAAATACTTCTAGCTTCAATTTACTCACACTCAATTCTCTAAATGCATAAGAAATAGCAACAGCTTCCAATATTCTACCTGCGCCTTTCAACTGTTCAAAAGAGTTAGTATAAAGCCCGAATTCTACAAAATTATGTAAACCTATCTGAGAGAAGTTAATAGACCCAACAATCTTTTGCTGCCTCCCCACTAGCAGGAATAATATCTACTCTCATCATACTTCACAAATAACAAAAAACTTTATACACTGCCAACCTTATTGCGATTTTTCTCAATCCAATCTTTCAATTCTGAAATCTCCATCCATTCTATATTGTTATCAGAGCTATATACAAAACCTGATCTAACTTTAACTCCATCTTTAATCCTTTCTGGGTCGCTAGCCCAATCATTAATAGATGGCAATATCTTGTAATGACCCGAATACTCATAAGTGTAATCCGAATCTTCCAATCCAATCATTTGCTCATGCAACTTTTCACCAGGGCGAATACCGATCTCTTCTTGTTTAGCATTTTCATCAACTGCTAATGCGATATCGGTCACTTTCATAGAAGGAATTTTTTTCACATAAATCTCTCCGCCCTTCATATCTTCAAAAGAATGCCAAACCAATTCAACCGCCTCTTCCAAAGAAATCATAAATCGAGTCATACGATTGTCTGTAATTGGCAACACACCGTCACTTGCAATCGACAGAAAAAATGGAATAACAGAGCCTCTAGAGCCCATTACATTGCCATATCGAACCACTGAAAAAGTAGTGTCGTGATCGCCACTATATGAGTTTCCAGATACAAATAATCTATCGGAAGTCAACTTGGTAGCGCCATAAAGATTAGCAGGATTGCTAGCCTTGTCTGTAGAAAGTGCAACAATACGTTTAACACCTTTATCAATACAAGCATCAATCAAGTTCATAGAACCGAATACATTAGTCTTCACGCACTCAAATGGATCGTATTCGGCAGTAGGGACAATCTTAGTGGCTGCAGCATGCACAACATAATCAACGCCATCAAGCGCGCGATACAGTCTGTCTTTATCGCGCACATCGCCAATCAAAAACCGTACTCTTGAATCGCCTTTAAATAGCTTCATCATTTCCCATTGTTTCATTTCATCGCGTGAAAATATAACCAATTTTTTTGGATTATATTTTGCTAAGGTCATTGGAACGAATGTATGACCAAACGACCCTGTTCCTCCGGTTATAAGAATTGATGAATTAGTTAACATAATAGAATCTCATATTATAAAAATCAGTAATCAAATATATAATTATTCTCTACAGTGAGAAATGTGATTATACAAAAATTTAGATTGTAAATATAAAAAGATTACTGCCAAATCAAGGGGAATACAATTAAATTAAATTTAGGACCAATTCTTCATAAGATCCGAACTCAACTATTTTGCCATTCATAATTTTATAAATACGATCACAATGCTGTAATGTAGTCAGCCTATGTGCAATAATTATAACTGTCTTTTTTTCTTTTAATCTTAATATCTCTTTTAAAATCTCAGCCTCTATTTCATTATCCATAGCACTTGTCGATTCGTCCATAATTAATACATCTCGCTCATGATAAAAAGCTCTAGCTAAAGCTATGCGCTGACGCTGCCCACCAGACAGTTGAACCCCTCGCTCACCTACTAAAGTATCTACACCTTGATCAAGTTGTGATACCAATTCATCTAATTGGGATTTTTGTATGGCATCATTAAGTCTGAGGTTATCAACTTTATCTTTTTTCATACCAAAAGCTATATTGCTTTGCAATGTGTCGTCAATTAAAAACACCTCTTGTGGTAGGTATGATACATGTGCATTCCACTCAGATATATGACTATTTAATGGCTGACCATTATACAAAATCAATCCTTTTTCTGGGGTTAGGAGTCCCAGCAATATATCAATCAGTGTTGTTTTTCCTGAGCCAGAAGGACCCATAAATCCAATAGAATCTCCAGCTTTAATCTCTAATGAAATATCACTTAAGGAAGTCTTTTTTCTGCCATTATAACTATAGTTGATTTTTACCAACTCTATACTCATAAAAGGTTTGTTCTTACCCGTTTGGTTATGTTCTAAGGTCTTATTGCGAACAGTAGCATCTAGCTGAAATAATTCGTTTAAATCATTAAACAAGGTACTAGTCATATCTCTACCATGACGTAATTTTAATACATTGGCAGACATTGAATTGGCAATAGGAAGTATACGAATGGCCGCTACGCCAAACATACCCAGAGTTGGTAAAATCATATCCAAATTAGAGTCAAATACCAATGACTTTAATACTAGCAACACAATGAACACAATAAAAATTAGTTCCATGATATATCTCATAGACGTAATAATTACCTGGGTCTTTTTATTATAAAAGGCTTGTCTCTTTGCGCAAGAACTGACTATATCGTAAAAAAAATACTCTTTCCCTAAAATTCGTATTTCTTTAAGAGCCTCCATACCCTCAACAATTCCGTTCACCATGCGTGATGATGATTTATTCATTTTTTTTCCATACGAAGATAGATTTTTACCAAATAATTTATTGTAAGGGAGTATAACAATCAACAAAAGTACAACTAGTGATGCCAGCGCCAATACGTCCTGCCATGCAAGTAGTAATAGAATGAATGACACAACAATAACATCACTAAAAATACGTAACGATGTTAGTGTAATGTGGGCAGAGTAGCGTGATGTCAGACTTTCTATGTTATAAATATACTCTGAGCTATTCCTGCTAACGTAGTCAATATACGGCATAGACTGATATGCATTCATTAGCATTTCTCTCAAGTTCACCTCTTGTTTCAAACTAAAAGATATAATTTTTTTATTAACTAGTATCGCCGCAATTGTTTTTACAGAAAATACAAATATCAATATGCCGCTTGCAAAAAGTAATATGTAGTTTCTATCAGTATTTAATTCGAAATAACTAAATATTTGTAACAAAAGTTCATTGTTAATATCCGTACCCGTACTAAGCACTAAAGCAATATAGGGAGCTATCATTCCTATCCCAATTATTTCTAATAAAGACAATCCAATGAAAAGTAATATTAATATCGGAAATTGTCTTTTATCATCTCCAAGAAGAAAAATGATTTCTTTTAGATATTTCAACATAAGTATGTCGTTAATGATGTCACAACGTTAAAAGATTTTGATATGGTAACCATAGGCCAGAATAACTTCCAAAATTTAACCAGACAAACAATGCGGAAACATACAACAACAACACTCCCAAAATAAAAAGGGTGCGATAATATCTAGATGCAATTAATGTTGGAATCCTTGATAAAATTACCATCTGTAGAGGAAGAAAATAAATAGCAATTCGATCCGCAAAAGTAGAGTAGTAGAAAGCAAGTGGCAACATCATAATGCTTGCCACACTAAAAATAAACCACAATTTTTCATCATGGAAAGTTTTTCTAAATTTATCTCGATAAATAAAAAAGATAATTGCAGATAAAAAACTTATAAAGACACGTACTAATGCGCCATCTGAATGATGAAATTTTATTGTTATATAATAATACATCATATGCTCTATTTTGGAAATAAAGAATATATACATAAACGCTGATGATAGCACTGCAAGAATAAATATAGTTAAATTCCTAAAAAAACTACCTTTATTTAAACTATATAACACACCAATTGGCAACATAATCAATACAGTGTAATGAAAAAGAGCACCAAACAGCAAAGATATAAAAAAATTCGATTTTTTTCCATTTATTAAATCGACCAACCCCCACATTAAAAATCCGATTGCAGCGGCTTGTCTTGTATACCCCATAGATACAACAACAATCAAAAATGGGATCGAAACAAATAAAGCTATCCAAGGAATTGGCATTGCTCGACAAAATCTTACCAATCCGACTACAAAAAATATAGCATGTATTAGGTTGGTAGCATAAATTCCATTTAAATAATTGATAGATACCCAGTGAATTAACCTATAACCATAGTCTCCAGTATAAAAACTTAAAAAATCAAAGCTATTTCCTCTACTAATACCATATGCTGTATCCAAATAACGAAACCAATCTCCTCCAATTTCATGGCGGAGTCCTATCAAAATAATCAGCACTAACCCAAACAGCCATAATAGTATTTTTTTTAAATTATGATCCGCCCTAACTGGACTTAATCCAAATAAAACTGGTAGCATCAACATTATCCAATATGTACTCATCTTTTAATGCCCATACTTAAAGATTCTATCTTTATGTTTCATCTAGCCAAGCTTGAAACATCAGAATAGCCCATAAACGGGGAGTCCAATCATAACGACCGCTAAGATGCTGCTCCCAAAGCTGACTGACTAATTTTGGATCAAAATATCCATCATGTTGAATTCTTGTTTCATCTAATAAACTATCTGCCCATTCGCGTAAAGGACCGCGTATCCACTGACCCACTGGTATTGCAAAGCCAGCCTTTGGACGCTCAATTAGCTCTTTTGGTACATGCTTATACAACACCTGCCTTAGAGGCCACTTCCCTTCTCCATTTTTAATTTTCATATCCAAAGGAAGTCTCCAAGCTAACTCAGCCACTCTATGGTCCAAGAACGGAATACGAGTTTCAAGGCTCACACCCATAGCGGCACGATCCACTTTAGTTAATATATCATCAGGCAAATAAGTAAGACTATCCCACAACATCATGCGCTGTTCAGATTCACTAATTCCTGAGACAATATTACAATTATTTAATTTTGTTTCTAATATTAATCGATCATTGATAACTAAATCCTCCTCTCTATAGCCTTCAGTCACCAAGCTAAAATACATTTCATCCGAACTGTTAACTGTTTTCAAACGGTGTGCCATTCTATGTGCTTTATCGCCCATTGATGCCACGCCATATTGATTAGGCAAAAGACTGCCTACTTTATCCCACACAGAAGGTGATAGTTTTTGAATAGAGCTTCCAAGAGTACGACGCAAACTTTGTGGCATCCATTTGACCCTACTCCATATACGATCTCCCCACAGATAACGATTGTATCCTCCAAATAGCTCATCTCCAGCATCGCCAGAAAGCGAAACTGTGATATGTTGGCGTGCTAATTTACTCACAAGATAGGTAGGTATTTGTGAACTGTCCGCAAAAGGCTCATCATACAAGGTAGGTAAGCTTGGAATTACCTTGTAAGCATCATTAGCTGTTACATATAATTCATGATGATCAGTTCCCAAATGTTTTGCCACCTCTTTTGCATATATAGCTTCATTAAAAGCGCTTTCTTCAAATCCAATAGTGAACGTTTTAACTGGGTGATCACTTAATTGTTGCATTAATGAAACTATAATTGAGGAGTCTACCCCCCCAGAAAGAAAAGCACCTAAAGGAACATCCGTGATTAATTGTGAACGTACTGATTCCAACAATGTTTTCTCGAGTAATTCGATTGCCTCACCTTCGTCTTTAATAAGATTTTTCTGACCACTTTTTGCAATATCACTTAATGAATACCACTGCTTAATAGAAACACCTTGGGAATTAAATGGTGCGAATGGCGCTTCTTTTGGTGATTGAAAAAGACCTTTTTCATCTATTTGCAATATACATCCTGGCTCTAACTTATATATATTTTCAAAAATTGAATACGGATTTGGGACGTACATATACTCCATATAGAGGGACAATACCCTTCTATCAATCTTATTGTTAAATCCATTGTATTTACGCAATGACTTAAGCTCTGAGCCAAATAAAAAAACTCCATTACTCCATCCATAATACAACGGCTTCTCTCCAAACCGATCACGAATAAGAGATAGATTTCTATCTTTAGAATCCCAGACTGCTATAGCGAACATGCCAGTCAGCTGATCTAATGTTTTTTCTATGCCCCACTGAGAGAATGCAGAAACTAAAGTTTCTGTGTCAGAATGACCGCGCCAATCTTGTTTATGCTTATTCAGCTTTTTTCTTATCTGTAAATGATTATATATTTCACCATTGAAAACAACAACAAACCTCTTGCAAGGAGATGCCATTGGCTGATGGCCGGCAAATGATAAATCCATAATTGACAACCTTTGATGACCAAATGCAACACCATCTTTATTATTAACCCAAATGCCATGATCATCAGGACCTCTATGTGTTAGAGTTGCAGACATCGTTTGTACAGACTTTTTAAGATTGTCTTTTTTAAGGTTACCAAAAATTCCAGTTATTCCACACATACTTTAAAATAGCTATCTTATACTTTTGTTCCAACAACGCACCAATATGGCGCCTTATCAGAAAACAAAATGTTTTCTAAGTTAGAATTTTTCATCATTTTTTCAATTTGAGACTTAGTAAATCTTTTTTCTAAAGGTGTTCCAAAGCGATCACGAGAATCAGTTCTCATTGTGTAAAAAGTATGGTCTTTATAATAAGAAAGAGGAATGTCAGAAACATTCACACCTAATAATTCAAGAATACGGCTTATTTTTGCCAAAGGAAAGTAAACTATCATAGCAATAATATCGGTTACTAAACGTCTAATCCTAAACGGAAGATGATAAATTAAATGTCTAAATACATCAGAAATAGACCATATAATTTTATAAAAAAAAGGTCGATTATCAAACTTATAATATAAATACAACAACAAGGGTGCTCCTTTTTTTAACAAGTCAGAGCAAGATTTAATGGCCTTTTCTGTATCTGGAACATGATGTAAAACTCCAAGAGAATAGCCGAAATCTTGACTATGTTTTGATAACAAAACTTCATCAGCTGAACTCTCATGGAAAACTATATTATTAAAATCAGATAAATTTTTGCGAGCAACTTCTATTGCGCTTGAAGGATCTATACAATGTAGCTTCTTAACTTTTGGTGCAATTAAACGTGCCCACCTTCCACTGCCACATCCCATATCGAACCCTTCTGAGTCACTGGTCAATAGATTAAAAGGAAAAATACTAAAATATTCATTGAATACTTTCTGAGATTCAATGTCCAACATTTTACACTGATCAAAATCATTCCATTCATTGCCAAAGCTTGATACAGTTTTTGGATCTACATTACTCATAAATAAGATTGATAATATTCTTCGATATACTCTTTTAAACAAACTCTCCAATCTCGCATTATGTTTGCACTTCTTAAATTGAGCTTCTTATCAATCAACCTCTCCGAAAGTGGTCTATCAGCAAAGTACTCCTCTTTCCAATAATCAGATGTTACCGGGCTAACCTTTACTGTATTGTTTAATTCTAAAATATTAATAAGCTCAATAGCGACTTCATAGCGCCCTGTAACACCACCACACACCATATTATAAAGACCCCAATATTTTTTTTCTAATAATAATTTTACATTTTGTGCAAAATCATGTGTATAAGTAGGGGTTCCTAACTTGTCATCAACAATGAATAACTCCTTCTTTCCCTGCTTAAGTTGCAACATAATTTTCTGAATAAACTTTTTATCTTTTTTGGGCCCACCACCCATCATCCATCCAGCCCTGCATACAAGATGATTAACAACATTCTGAATAACAAAAATCTCTCCAGCATACTTGCTTCTAGCATAATGACCCAATGGATTTGGCTGATCCCAGTCGTCATACAAATCTTTAGCTCCATCAAAAATACCGGCTGTACTAATATACAGAAGTGGTATATTCAAATTATTTGCTATATACACAGCATTTTCAACAGCTATTGTATTGGTTAAATAAGTATCATCTGGATGAAGCTCACAATACTCAAGATCTGTATAGGCACCAAGATGGAAAAGGTAATCTGGCTGAAATAACTCAACATCTTTTTTATATAGATCTAAATCTCTAAAATCTAAATAACTCAACCACTCATCATTCACATCTATATCTGTACACCTTAAATCGTAATCTTGACCAAAAATACTATAAAAAGCTTCACCAAGCATACCTCCACAACCAGCTATATAAATCTTCTGTTTTTTGCACATCACTTATTCACCATAAAGTTTACTAATTATTGAAAAATACTCCATTTTAATCACATTTGTCGAATACCTTTCAACAATTGTTTTTCTGGCATTCTGGCCCAGTGACTTTCTTAATTTAGGATTTTTAATCAATGTTTCAAGAGCATCGACCCACTCCTGTTCATTGTTAACCAGCCAACCATTTTTCATATTTTTTATAATTTCTGGTGTTGTGCCTATATTAGTAGCAACTGTTGGCAGACCAAATGACATATATTGAATTGCCTTCAATCCACTTTTTCCATAAACCCATGGATCATTAGAAAGTGGATAAATACCAATATCAATTTTTTGCATATCTTTTACCTCATTATTCTTACTCCACTGAATAACCTCTAAGTCAATTTCTTTAAATTCATACTCAAAGTTACTAATTACAAGCAATTTAAAATCACATTTATTTTTTAACTTTTTTAACGCACCTCTTAGTAGATCAAGATACTCTTTTGAGCTAAACGTTCCTGTCCAACCAATAACTACTTTTTCTCTTTCGTTGTTATAAGAATTAACAGGAGAGAAAAAATCTGTATTGACAGATGAAGATATGTACTTACACCTATTATTTACTTGTAAACAGTACTTATTTAATGACGGGGAACTAGTAATAACATAATCAGCAGTTTTCATTAAGAATTTATTCTTATTTGGATTTTTTAAAGGTGCAATAATACTATTGACACTACTACTCATAGCAGTAATTGTATTGTCTTCTATATCATACACAAGCTTTTTAGATAAAAATCTAGTTATACGTTCAAAAAAAGTAGAGCCAAAAGGAGTGACCCACTGAAAGACATAAACTATATCATATTTAGACATACAAAATAAATCATGAAATCTATACAAGTAGCCTAAAATTGTTCCTTTTATTTTGGATATGTGCTTCCCTTTTAAATAGACCACATCCCACATGGATTTATTCATAAAAGAAGAAACAACTACTTCATATCCATTATCATTCCAGTGATCAAAATACTGCTCATATTTTAATCTCTGCCCTGCGGCAACTCCTTGAGGAAATGGGCATATGACTAAAATTGTCTTATGTGCAGAATTATTACGGCTTAACATCTAATGAGTGATAAATATTTTTATACGAATTAATTCCGTCTTCTAACGAAAAGTATTTTAGTGCTGCTTTTCGACACAAGTCTTTAGTTCTGGAATCTTTAATCAACTTTAACAAGTGTAAAATACTTTCTTTCTTTTCTTTCTTTTCAAGACTATTTAGCACTATACCTACTTTCTCATTATTAACAATATCAGCCATATCTCCAATTCCACTATTGCATACACAAGGCACGCCACAGCCTAAAAATTCACCTAATTTTGTTGGCATTGAAGACATTTTTGAATATAGAGGTTTTATTATAAAAAGACCCAAGTCCATAGACTGCATGGCATCAACAACACCTAAATGATTCCTAGCCTCCAAGAGTACTGACTCCTTGCTAATATCTGCTTCTTCCAAGCATTTGTTTATATAGTTATGCCCACCTTTATTAATAATATGCAATTGCGCATTAGGGACGGCTTCTTTAATCAATTTATAATAAGCTAAGGCTTCTTCAAATAAATACCATACGCCAACAGATCCAACATATCCCACTATAAAGGGTTTAATTTTTTTTTCATTATATTTAAGATTATATTTTGGTTTAAATAAATCTAGATCTGTACAGGTAGTTATAACCTTAAAATCAGGCGTACGCTCTCTTAAATAAGAAAATTTACTCATTTCACTTACGGCCTTATGTGTAAGTGAAATCACTACATCTGCATTTAATAAAAAATATTTTTCAAGCTTTTTTGAAATATGATATAAATAACTATCTCTAGGCCAAATATCGCCATCTACACGCTCATCTGCCCAGAATCCTCGCATATCAAATATATACTTAACTTTCATAATTTTCTTAAGTAATAATGCCACTATCGATGGAACATAGCTTCTAGCATGTACAATTCTCAATCTATATCTTAAAACCAGCCAAAAACTTAAAATTGTAGCTTTCGATATATCCCATAAAGTTGCTATTAGGGTTGGCTTCTTATGGTATGTTAATGGGTGCCATTTAATATTAGCATTCACAATACGCGCATCAATCTGATCAAATAAAATTTTATTATTTCTATCTTCAGGTTTTTCAAAGCTAATCAGATGAATGTGGCGCTCATTAGACAGCCCCTCTAAATAAGATAAAACCTGAGATTGCCCAAGTGGCTCAAGGACCCCGTCATATGAAATATATAAAATATTTAACATTACTTCCTATATTTAAAATAATATATTTTGATATGGAGTCCAATGAGCAGAATGATTGCCAAAAAACAACCACACATATAATGCAGAAGTATAAATAACTACTACACCCACAACAAAAATAGTGCGATTATACGCAGATTCAATCAATACAGGGATTCTTGCTAAAACAACCAGCTGTAAAGGTATAAAATAAATAGCGAGTCGATCTGAGAATGTTGAATAAAAATATGTTACCGGAAGCAAAATAATACTTACAAGACTAAACATAAACCATAGATTATAATCATAAAATCTATCTTTAAACTTATCCTTGTAAATAAAAAAAATTACCGCAACTACAAAACCCATAAACACCCGAACCAATGCACCACTTGAATCATGATATTGTATTTCTATGTAATAGTAATACATCTTCTGTAGCTTATCGATAAGTAAAATAAACACACTAGCTAAGAAGAAGAAGAAGAAGAAGAATAGCCTGATAAAAGAAAACCTATCAAGGTTATATATAAAGCCAATTGGCGACATAACCAAAAGTGTCTTATGGAAAAGAGCTCCTATTAATACGCTTATATAAAATCTCACGGCCTTTCCTTCCATTAAATCAACCAAACCCCATAACAATAATCCGACAGCTGCACTTTGCCTAGAGTACCCCATAGAAACTACAACAACTAAAAACTGAATAGAAACGAATAATGAGACCCATGGTAATGGCATTTTTCTACAAAATCTGATTAGACCAGAGACGAAAATTATTGCACATATTAAATTGGTAGAATATATACCATTCAGATAATTGAGTGAAAACCAATGAATAAGTTCATACAAATAATCACCACTTATAAATTCTGAAAAATTTAATTCTGTACCTTTATGAAACGAATAAATACTTATATAACGATCCCAATCCCCCCCAACTTTATGCCTTAACCCTATTATTAAGGCAAGCACAATTCCGGTTAGCCAAAACATCAATGAACGAAGGCGAGCTTCAACCTTAACAGGATGTAAGGCAAAAAATACAGTTGTTAGCAGTAATGCCCAATATACAATCAATAGTAACTCCTTACACTAATTTAATTTTAGATTTCTAGTTAAGATACAATCCTGAATTATATTCATATTAGTGTAATTTATATTTTTTAAAATAATTCAAATACTTAGTAGATATTCGTGATATAGAAAAATCCTGAGCTCTATTAATTAAAAAATTACTATCATGCGACCCACACAAACTCTCGTTCATGGCAGTAGATAGTGCATTGTAGTCATCTATTTTAACTAATTTACCATAAAATCCGTCTTTAAGAATTTCAGATGGTCCACCTGAATCAGTACTAACTACAGGTACCCCTTGTTCAAGCGC
>Ga0233443_1003195_pt1 | contig 11722 bp, 6 predicted proteins | sample SI_123_September_2_FD_182784 | JGI IMG/M metagenome (GOLD analysis project Ga0233443, IMG submission 182784) | Seawater microbial communities from Saanich Inlet, British Columbia, Canada - SI_123_September2016_200_MG | ecosystem: Environmental > Aquatic > Marine > Inlet | place: Canada: British... | reverse complement strand
GACTGAAGTGCATAAACAGAACAGGATGGTGTAAAAGTGCAATGAGATCCATCCTGCGATGAGATGAAACTTTTATAGAACAGGAACAGGCCTGAGAATATTAAATCATATTCATTTTGAATACTTCGGGCAAATTCATAGTTCTCCTTCCTGTCTTTACCATTAAGATTGATCATTCTGTCAATATCACTTTGACTCTGGCCAAAAGATGAGATACTAAAGATTAGAAACAGGATAATGGTACAGTGCTTCATTGCTGTAATTATTAATACGAACATTTCGATATGTAGACACTTTTACCTCCTCTCCCTTTTCGGAATACAGGTATTGAACTATTTTCATTGGAAAACTATACCCATCGATCTCCTGATAATCTTCAAAAAACTGTTTGGAAATGACCTCTCCTGAGGGATTGAAGGATACCAGTCCAAAAATCTTTTTGTCTATTTGAGAAAGCATCATTTTTCCGCTTCTTTTCTCGATTCGTTCCTGTGGCGACCACGTGGAAATCACCATATTACCATCCTTGCTTACATCGGCAAGTTCGAAAGGTGATTGTTTTAAGCCATAATCAGAAAGGTTTCCATTCAGGAACAGACTGAAAATTGAAAAATTGAGCATCCCATATGCTTTTGAGCTCGACAATAAAGAGTCGTTCCTAAACCGGTAAATCATACTGTCGGTAACACAAATTATTTCATCAGTGGGAAAGCTTACCCTGAAAATCAATTGGCCAATGGTTTTATCGTAATAGACCTTGCCAATAGATAACTTTTTGTTACTGAAAACGTCTTTTTCCTTAAGGGAAAAATCGGTCTCAATTCTGTTGAGGTATTGGCCGGAAGCCATTAAACCTGCAAAAATCAATACTATGATTAAAAAGAGTTTATTCATAACAAAAAAGGATGCAAGGACTTATCCTTGCATCCCTATAAATCTTATTACCTTACTTTTAATATGCAAATGCACCAGCAACCTGGCCAACCGCTCCAAGAACTACACTCACACCAAGCCCTATCCAATAGGATAGTTTCTGATCTGATGATTTGTTATCGTTAATGGCTACCACAAAGAATCCTACCGGCCAGCAGCAGAATCCCCAGGCAAAAGAACCCCAGTCCAGATCTTCAATGCTAAACATCGCACCTACAGGACTTGCTGTTTCCAGAATTTCAAAGTTAATTCCGGTCAGAACATCAACTGAATTGTTTTGGACCTCTGCCAATGAAAGGTTACCATTGGCAATTACATAATCCTCTAATTGCTGGATTTCTGTAAAATCTGATTCGAGAGCACTTCTGTCATAGGAGAACAAGTCACTGCCATTAGCAAAACCCGCCTGAGCTACCATTAAGAAGGCTACAACAATAAATGAAATTTTTTTAATCATAGTTATGTTTTTTAATTAGGTGAAATCTATTTTTCGTAAAAAGGATCTTTCAAATTTAGATAAACTCTTTATAAAAGCAATAGAAAAAATCGAGTACCTTCAAAATTAAGGCCAAAAAAACCCCGTTGGCAGCGGGGTTATAAATCTTCATTCATCTATCTAATCAAGATCGACACCACCGTATTTACTTACCACAATCACCTCAGAATCTGTTGTTTTATCTCCAACAAAACCATCTACCTTCAGACTCGAATTGTCGCGATGCGTATTAATATTTTCACCATCAGGAAAATCGATATCTGCATATTCCACGAGCGCAGTCAGTTTATAGGATTGCCCTTCATCAATTTTCACATCCACATCGGCATATTTATTATTAATCTTAATCAAATCGAATCCTTCTACAACATTTCCAACAACCATATTCCCATACTGTAGTTCAATATCCAGTTTCTTAACAATATTGCCTATTTCATAATTTCCAAACTTTGCATTGATCACAGCATTCTGTGCTGAGCCAACTTCATAATTATCATATTTTGATTTAACAATAAGTGCCATCACATCGTCGATCTCAATATTTGAATTTTTCGATTCAAAAACCAGCGCTTTCCCTCTGCCAATTTCCAGATCTGAATATTTTACATCCACATTCAGCCAATTGCATTCATCAATAACACAACCACTTGCATACGAAAGTTTAACTTTCCCTTGTTCATTCTTATTATCAAAAAGTAATTTCTTAGCCCTCAGGTTTCCGTAAGCTACCGTAATGCTGGAAGCTCTTGTAAGACTGTTAATCAGTACTGATCCAAACTTATTTGAGATGGTACTGGCAATATAAGAAGGCATTTTGATGAAATAATCAATCTGTATGTTCTTCATTTTATCGGCATGAACTACCGTTTCAGCACTTATTTTGTTTCCTTCCTCTTTAATTCCAATCTGAATTTTATCGAATATCTTTTTGGCATCTTCTTCATCAGAAGCCCGGGCCGTAATCACAACACGAATACTCATCTTAGCTTCATCGGTATTTTCTATACTTATATCACCAAATTTTGAGGAGATATCGAATGTAGTGTTTTCATTAACATTAAACTCTTTGTTTATTTCCCTCTTGAATTCTTCCTTTGCAATTCCGGAAAGAGAAATTAAGAGAGCCAGAATCAGCAGGGCATTACATTTCAACTTGTTCATGATGTTTTGATTTTAGGTATTTAATTCTTTTTAATTCGTTCAGGATCTTATTGATTATGGTCATTTTGGTCTCGTAGTGTTGAATCATCGCATCGATTATTCTCTCATCATCCGGATTGGTTGCAAGTTCTTCCTGAAGTTGCCTGTATACAGAATCGAGGCTTGCCAGCTCGCTTTCCTCAATCATCTCGCGTAGTTCGACATCCTGTTCCGAAAGTTGATTCAATTCATTTATTTTCGTTTCAAGGTTGCCTGCGAAGAACATTTCAACTTCAGCATACTCTGACGATACATCGGACAATCTCAGAGCCTGTGCCGGAGCTGCTTCTGATCCCAGTTGATCGTTGATCCAGAGGCCTGACATGGCAAGCAGAACTGTAATTGCAGCGACTTTCAGAATTCTTTGAATATTATAAGCCGGTTTCTTCTGAAAACGATGATTCAGTTTGCTTTCAAATCTTTCAAAATGGCCTTCTTCAGGTTCCATATTATCCAGTTGATTATTCTGATCCAATATTTCTTTTAATCTGTCCATATCTAATTTATCATCTCAAGTAATTTTCTTCTTGCTCTTGTGTATTGCGACCGTGAAGTTGAACTGGAAATTGCCAGGATATCACTAATCTCTTCATGATCGTAGCCTTCCAGCAGATACAGTGATAATATGATCCTGTATCCATCGGCCAGATTCTTTATGGCCGCTTTGATCTCCTCTGCTGTAACCCGGGCACTCTCCATAGGTGAAGAATCTTCTCTCTCGTCTGCTAAATCCATGTGCTCGCTAACATCATCAAAGTAGATCTGCTTTTTTCTCAATGCATCCAATGAACGGTTGACAACTATTTTCTTTAACCATGCTCCGAAGCTAACCTGACCACTGTAAGTGTCTATTTTTCCAAATGCTGCCAGAAATGCTTCCTGCATGATATCTTCAGCCTCCATAGCGTCATTCACTATTCGAAAACTTGTGTTGTACATAGCCTTGTAGTAAAGTTTGTACAACTCGGTTTGCGATCGTCTGTCGTTTACACGACAGCCCTCAATCAGCTTATGATGTATATTTGAGTATCCCTGCTCCAACATTCAAATTTATGACTCAAGTACGATAAAAAAACCAGAGTGCTGCAATTGAAAAAGTCAATTTACAAAAAACCCGGAACAAATCTCTTGTCCCGGGTTCTCAGAATATCATAAGTAAGATCTACATCTTGGTTACTTTCCTGGTTAATTCGCTATCATTGGTAAGTAGCTTCACATAATATACGCCCGCCTGGAAGTTTGTCAGATCAATCTCCTCGGTGTAGGCTCCTGCCTCTCTGTCACCTGCCATGATTTCTCTCACTACCTCACCAATTGAATTGTATAATAACATCAGCACTTCTCCATCTTCTACCACATTATACTCAATCATTGCTGTTGTTCTAACAGGGTTTGGATACACATTCAAAGAGTTATCAATCTGCTCTTCGGTAAGACCAATCTTGCCTGCTATGGCAACGCTGTTCTCACGGTAAGTTCCATCTCCCTCCAGCCATTCTGTAATATTCAGTTTATGTTCAACTCCTGTCGCTTGCGACCACAATCTGAACTCAACATGCTGAGAACCGGTCATTGCCTTACCTTTATCAATCTCATCATCTCCCCATACTGTAAGTACTACCTGAGTACCATCAAATACACCTGAACCGGTAAGTTGTCCTTTATTGTTGAATGCACCAATCTCATCTCCTATTTCAGGTTTGATCATCCATGCATCGTCCAGAATACCAACCACCATCTTGTTACCTGTAATCAGTTCCGATTCGAATCGAACAGCTTGCTCATAATAACTCGCACCTTTACTGAAGGTAACGCTGTTGGCAGGGTAAGTAAATGTTGCTGATGTATGCATATTGAAGTTATAACCTTCACCTGGTTCCATATCACCTATCTGATTAACAGCTACCAGAGGCCAGTATACCTTACCATCATCCTTGGTAACAACTTTAATTGAACTTTGAATACTGCTCAACATCGTTGCAATTGGTGCCGGCTTCCTCCTCAGATATCCAACAATACTTGAATTTGCAGGCACCGTTATTGGTAAGATTGTCGGATCTACTGCGGTTCCTTCAATGGATACCCACTGATTGGACAAAGCTCTCACCTGATAACCTTCACCCGGTATCATATTATTAACCGTATTGATTCCAACAAATGGCCAATAGGTGTTACCCTGATCATCCTTAGCGATCACTATGAAAGGATATAGTGGATCGAGAAGGGTGGCAATATTCATGGTTGTATTGATATAAGTTGAAATATTACTCCAACCGTGACTGATAAGAATATCCTGTTTTTCCGCAATAACAATGGTATCTCTGGCAAAACATCCGTTCTCTGTAACCAATACATGATATACTCCATAATCGGGAACCTGGAAAGGATTAACAGTTGAACCAGTATTCCAGTAATAGGTATCGAAAGTACCAATATCAAGCAGAACGGTATCAAACAACATCGTAGAAATCGTATCAGCAGGTAGCTGAATTTGAGGATCGTTCACCAGAATCTCCACTTGTTCACTATTGGAACAACCTGCAGTATTCTTGATGGTAATGTCGTAGAAACCATTGATCGAGGTATTTGGATTCAGCAATGCATAAGAATCGCCGGATGATACCTGGGTTCCCTGATACATCCATGAGTAACTTACATTCAACGATGGATCATAACCCTGTACATCAAGTGTGTAATCTTCAGTTTCACCAAATCCATAGTTTCCACAAGCGCCGGTTACAGCCAGATTACTCAACACAACACGCATAGCTGTTAATCCCAGATCAGCGCTGGCCGGTACATTTACTGTCATTGAATAGTTGTAAACATTCGGTCCGTTATTGCCTGGTGTTCCAGTTACGGATGTTTCAAAAACTCCATCACGATCCCAGTCGAAATGCACCTGAAGATAACCCTGGTTACCAAAGTTGCTTTCAGTTTGAATGGTAAGGTTGAAAGAGTTATCCTTAATAACAATAATCCCGGCAACTGAAGAGGTAAAATCGCTATAGCTACTTTGTCCACTACTGTTACTTACTCCGTCGATTCCTACCGAACCAATATTCATCAGATTCACAATATTGGAACCTGAAGTACAATATCCTGTTGGAAGGTCACAAGCGCTCTGGCAAGTACCCAACGGTGCAACCAGACTAAGATCGAGATCTTCGCCGAAACAGATTAATGGATCACCAATCAAATCAATAACCGGTACCGCTTTAGCGTGGATCATCACAATCTGAATACACTCTGTTGTATTGCCGAAATTATCTGTTACAGTCCAGACGACCTGGTTTTCTCCCTGTGGATAAATACCAGACGCATCAGCAGTTCCTGTGTGACTGTTCAACACGGTAGCAACACCACAGTTATCATCATACACTGTTGGAGCAATCAAAGTGAGTGATGTGTCTGAAGCACAAGTCCAGTATTCAACATCCGCAGGACAGGTAATTGATGGATTCACAATATCAACCAGGGTTACTGTTGAAGTACAGCTTGAACTGTTTCCATGCATATCAATTACCGTCAGAGTGATAATATCTGATTGTGGACTGTTGCAATCGAAATAAGTTTTATCGATGTACATGGAATCAATTCCACATGCGTCGAATGAACCATTCTCAACATCTGCAACAGACACTGTTGCGATACCTGACACGCCCAATTCAACTGTAACATCCTGACAGTTTGCTGTTGGCGCCACATAATCCACTACTGTAATATTCGATGTACAGCTGGAAGTATTGCCATAGTTGTCAACCGCAGTAAGCGTAACCACATTGCTTTGTGGCAGTATTGGTGCTCCTGCTACCCAATCAGTAGCAGCGCTCATATTAATCAATGCTGATTCATTACCATTTCCTGTCATATCGGTAATGGTTGAGTTCACCGGCCCCTCGTTGAATGTATAATAAACTTCCAATCCGGCTTCGGTTCCACTCAGTTCTGTGTTCATACCTGCAACAATCTCTGCCTGTGATTTAACTGTTGTCCATATTCTCACTTCATCCATTTTACCTTTAAAGTACTCATTCAATGGAATATCAACACCCAATTCCAATTTGAGGTCGGTACCGGACATAGCTGTATTGAACTGTTGATTAAATGTTCCCATTAGAACACCATTTCTGTAAACATGAGTTCCTGTTCCATCGTCAACAATAGCCACATGCTGCCACTGATTTGGTACGAAGGTATTTGGAATAAGCTCGTATCCGGCCTGATTCCAGAAGCCCATGAAAGCAAGATTGGCTGTAAAGTTAAACAACCATCGGGTTGCCGAACCTGTTACATTTCTATAGCCAATGAAGGTCATTGAAGAGTTCTTAAGTTCAGGATAGATCCACATTTCAATTGTTCCATCTGCCGTGAGTAAGGAAGGAATATGTTCTGAGATGGTGTAATCGTTTACACCGTCGAATTCCATTCCAAATTGCTGAGTACTTGCAACATCACTACAGTCGAAGTAGCTATTGTCGATGTACATTGAGTCAATGCCACAACCATCGAAGGTTCCGTTATCAACATCTGCAACTGTAATCATTGCGCTGCCATTGGCATCGAGTTGAACTGTCACATCCTGACAAATAACTGTCGGCGCCAGGTTGTCAACTACGGTTACGGTTGCCGTACATTCATCAGAATTACCTGAGAAGTCAGTAACTGTCATAGTGACCTGATTTCCACTTGAAATTGTAAGCGTTGAAGTTACCCAGTCGCTGGCTGGATTCATATTGGTAAGTGTACCATTCAGTCCATTGCCTGAAACATCAGTAACAGTTGTACTTCCCGGTCCGTCCTCAAAGTTATAGTAAGCAACCAGGCCATTTTCCATACCACTTAATGTTGTGTTCATGGAAGCCTGAATTTCTGACTGTGTTTTGGCTAAGTTCCAGATTCTTACTTCATCCAGCGTTCCAGGCAGTGAATTTGCCTCGTTGTCATCCTTGTACATACCCAGTGCTAACCAAGCATCGGAATACCATATATCGCCGTTTTCAGCAAAAGAAGTTTGTTCCAGTTGTCCATTCACATAGATCTTCATGCTTGTGCCGTCGTAAACGCCAGCCACATGATGCCACATATTCGGACTAAAGCTTCCTGAAGTCTCCATATAGGTAAGGCCTCCACCACCTCCAACACTATTTAGTGCAAAGGCGAATCGGTTGTTTGGCCTGGTTTCAAGATCCCATCCACGTTCAAAACTACCGTTGTCCTGGAAGAAAGATACCATACTTCTCCAAATTCCAAAGCTGTTTGGCTTCACCCAGGTTTCGAGTGTAATCGCTTGTGTTGGCAGACCCAGTGAGGCTGCTGATACCTTATCAGAAACTTTTACCCAATCGTTGCTTCCATCGAAATCGAGCGAATAATTATTTGCCGATGAAGGTGTAATATTGCTACAATCAAAGTTTGTCTGGCTCAAGGTCATACTGGCTATACCAACATCATCACTTGAACCATTATCAATATCGGAACTTGAAATGCTAGCAGTACCATTCACATCAAGCTGAATGGTTATATCCTGACAGAGTGCTACCGGATCAACTATATCACCAATAATTACATTGGCAGTACATGAAGATGTATTACCGGATAAGTCGGTTACAGTTAATATAACAGTCTGAACACCAACCGAAGTAATGTCGAAAGTGTCAACATCCAGAGACATGAAATCAATTCCGCAGTTATCCCAGGAACCATTATCAATATCAGCAATTGTTATAATTGCCAGTCCGGCACTGTTCAGTTGAATTCCAAAATCCTGGCAAATTGCTACTGGTGCAATGTTATCTTCAACAGTAACAGTTGAAGTGCAGGTATTGGTATTTCCACTCAAATCGGTAACAGTAAGTGTCACTGATGGCCCGGTGGTAGATCCGCTGCCAGCGGTAAGAGGTGCCGTTGAAGGTATCCAGTCGGTATTGGCTTCCATGTTCTTAAGAACACCATCATGCCCATTTCCGGTAACATCAGTAAGTATGGTACTTCCACCTCCATCTTCGAAGTTATAGTAAGCAATCAAACCACTTTCATTTCCGGTCAGGGTTGTGTTTTTAGTAGACTGCAGATCCGTAATTGATCTTGCATGATCCCATAATCTCACCTCATCAATCTGACCTTTCCAGTTACATCCGGTATGGCCATGACCACTTATTGAGAAGAATCCACCATCGCTATACCCAGGTGCACTGGTGTTTACTGCAATCTGAACACCGTTCTTATACATAGTAAGAGTGCTGGTTGCAGCATCGTAAGTCAAGGCAACATGTACCCATTGATAAGTTGGGAAGTTCACGTTATCCTGAACAAGAGAGTAAGAATAACCATGTCCACCATTTAACTTGTTCATTACCCAAAACTGATGCTTATTGGCAGCAGATAAGAAGTTCCTGCAATCGGTTGCTTCAGCATACAACCAGGCTTCCTTGGTATAAGAACCTCCTGTTAAGATGCCATTGCCAATTTCAACCCTTTCGTTGGTACCATCAAAATCAAGTGCATACTGGTTAGCAGCACCAACGGCACCACTTGCAATATCAGCGCAGTTAAAGATGGAGAGATCCAATGACATACCTGCAATTCCGCAATTATCCGTTGAATTCAGATTCACCTCTGCAGCAGTTAAAGTAGCCTGGCCTGTAGAATCCAGTTGTACGGTAACATCCTGACAAAGCGCTACCGGATCTTCAGTATCAACAACCGTTACAATTGAAGTACAGGTTGAAACCAAACCATTGTTATCGGTAACTGTAAGGACTACAGAATTCGGCCCTGCATCAGCACATTCAAAATTACTCTGACTAATAGTCAGTGATGCAATTCCACAATTATCATTCGATCCATTGTTAACATCAGCAGCCACAATAGTAGCTAAACCTCCTGCATTCAGCTGGATGGTAATATCCTGACAAATCGCTATAGGAGTAATAGTATCTTCAACGGTTACAATAGAAGTACATGTTGAACTGTTGCCATAGTCATCCGTCACAGTAAGTGTAACAGTGTTCGGACCAACATTACCGCAATCGAATGCAGCAATATCTAGGCTTAAATCAGCCACATTACAGTTATCACTTGAACCATTGTCAATATCTGCAGCAGATATACTTACTGAACCATTCGCATCCAACTGTACTGTAATATCCTGACATATAGCGATTGGTGGAAGGTTATCTTCAACAGTAACATTTGCTGTACATGTTGACACATTTCCATTAACATCATATACCGTCAGAGTGACTGCAACTCCTGCACCACCCGTTGATAAGCCTGACACACCTGCTGTCCATGGAGAAGTACCCATGTTTACAAATGATCCGGTGTTTCCATTACCAGATGCATCGCTTAGCGAAGCACCTGTACCTTCTTCCATAGGATAATATGCAAGTAAACCTGTTTCACTACCAGCCATGGTAGATCCAATATTAGCGCTAATCTCAGAAGCTGATCTGGCATAATTCCAGATTCTTACCTCGTCAATCAGACCATGATAGTTACAACCTCCACCAAGGTGTTTACCAATTGCATTTCCACCACCGCTGTAGTTTGGTGCATTGGTGTTAACTGCAACCTGAACACCATTCTTATATAAGCTTAAAGTACTTGTTGCAGCATCGTAGGTAACTGCAACGTGCGTCCATGTATTGAGCGGGAATGCAGCCGGATCAACAACTGCATAAAAAGATGAACTATGACCGGCCGAAAGTTTATTATTCTGAATCCAGAATGGATTAGAACCCGATGAAATTATGTTCTCACAGGTGCTTGCAGCTGCATTCACCCATGCTTCTTTTGTGTAAGAGCTTCCTGATGAGATTACCGAACCAATAGTAACATAGTCATTACCGTTTGTAAAGTCCAGTGCAAAATCACTTGTAAATCCACTTCCTCCTCCAATATCTGTACAATCAAAACTACTAAGGTCAAGGCTCATACTTGCAATGCCACAGGCATCGTTCGAACCATTATCCACATCCGCCGCAACAATACCGGCAATTCCATTTACATCTAACTGTACAGTTATATCCTGGCAGAGTGCAGTAGGTGGAGTTACGTCATCAATTGTTACAGTTTGTGTTTGCGTACTTGTATTTCCATTTCCGTCGTCATAGGTCCATGTAATAGAATATGAACCTTGAACTGAGTATGTCAACGGATCCGTAGTTGTTGCTGTTACACTTCCGGCACAGTTATCTGTTGCGCCTGGAGCTGATAGTGTAATACTGCAATCTTCTGTTAAAAGAGGTAGGCTGGCTACATTAGGAACCGGTGCCAGATTATCTTCAACAGTTATGGTTGAAGTACAGTTTGAGCTGTTACCTGAATTATCGGTTACCGTAAGGGTAACTGTGTTTCCTGATCCTCCGCCAAGCGGACTTGTGAACCACTCTGTACCCGTCATATTCACCAGTGAACCTGAAGATGATCCTGCCTGGTCGCCAAGGGATAAGCCACTTCCTTCATCAAAATTGAATAAGTGTGCCAATCCTGACTCAGAACCTGTCAGGGCCAGATTCATGGAAGCCTGGATTTCTGCTTGTGTTCTGGCCACATCCCAAACTCTTAGTTCTTCAATGTCACCGTCAATATATTCTGTATTCCATGGAGTACGACCAATGTTGGTTGCTCCTGTGGAAGGTCCGATAGCTTGTGAAATGGTATTTCTAACTACCTGGTAGCTTACAGGTACTCCATCAACATAAACCTTCACCTGATCCTGAATGGTTGGTCCACCATTAATATCATAGGTTCCGGCCCAATGGTGCCAATCAGTATCGGTAACTGTATTCGGATAATATACGGTTGCACCCCATTGTCCAGCCGCATTGTGCCACTGGAAGTAGCCATTGGCTGAGAATCCAAAATGACCGGTTGATCCTGTTCTGATAAGGATCGATTTATTATTTCCGGTGTTATCAAACTTCACCCAGGCTTCAACAGTGAACTGGCTAAATCCTTCACCCAAAGTAGTTCCAAGATTTACATAATCGTTGAACTAAACCTCCCTACAGTCGGCAGATTCTAGATATAGCTTCATAACTTGAATATTTAAATCAATATAATATTCAAGTTATGAAAGAGAAATCA